>ERZ1504291.1245-NODE-1245-length-4961-cov-2.933755_pt1 | contig 4961 bp, 2 predicted proteins | sample MGYA00575496_ERZ1504291 | MGnify/ENA primary metagenome ERZ1504291 (study PRJEB39906, sample SAMEA3182089) | gut metagenome | biome: human; feature: gut; material: Stool; isolation source: human stools | place: Canada | collected 2013-02-04 ... | reverse complement strand
CTTGTAGCTTGTAGCTCGCGGCTGGCAGCTCTATTATCTTATCTTTAATGTTATAATTGTTATCGCTGCCAATACAATCGTCACAATCCAGAAGCGGACTGTTATCTTTGATTCATGGAACAGCTTGGTCGGCGTTGTGAACTTCACTGTACACCCCGGTTCTATCAGACTCATGGAAGTACGGAAATGGTCGTGAATGGGAGTTCGCTTGAACAATCTTTGCTTAACGCCCTTTCTCTTTCCGGCTTTGTAATAGAATCGTTGCAGGATGACGGACAAGTTCTCTACCAGGAACACTCCACAAAGAATAGGTATAAGTAACTCTTTGTGTATGATAATGGCAAACACGGCAATGATGCCACCAATCGTGAATACCTGTGCAGGATATGCATTGTACCACAGGAAACCGATCAATGCACCGATAAAGGCACAAATGAAAATTACCAGTTCCTCCGATCCGGGGATATACATGATGTTAAGGTAACTGGCATACGTAATGTGGCTCGATACATAGGCTAAAATCCCTAATGCCAAGCCTATGATTGCTGAGTTTCCCGCTGCCATGCCGTCCATTCCGTCATTCAGATTGGCGCCATTGCTGACAGCTGTTACTACGAATATAGTAATGATTACGAATAAAACCCAACCGGCAGTTTGTGCATGCTCACCTAAGAAACCCACAAAGTCTGCGTAATCCAGGTTATTGCTCTTAAAGAACGGAATCGTAGTCTGCGTGGACTTAATGTCTTGCCCTGCATGGATGACCTCCATTTCCTGTCCTGGTTTCTTTACTTCAATATTCTCGCGGATAACTGCCTGTGGACTCAGGTAAAGTGTCAGGCCTACAATCAGTCCCAAACCTACCTGGCCGATAATTTTGAATTTCCCGTGCAAACCTTCCTTGTCTTTCTTGAAGATTTTGATGTAATCATCGGCAAAGCCCAACGATCCTAACCATACTGTGGTAATCAGCATCAATATCATATAGACATTGCTCAGTTTACCCAGCAATAGGCATGGAATGAGAATGGCCACAATAATAATGACACCTCCCATACTTGGTACGCCCACTTTGTTCACTCCGAACGGGTCGATACTGGCATCACGTTGGGTCTCTGTAATTTGTTTCCGTTTGAGTAAGTTTATAAAACGGTCACCCCAGATACTCGAGATGAGCAATGCGAGAATGATTGCCATCAGAGCCCGGAATGATGTATAGCCAAACATGCCCGCACCGGGAATGTTATATTTGTCCAGCCATTGAAATAAGTAGTATAACATAAATCAACTATTTAGTGTGATAGTGTGGTAAAGTGATAATGTGTTAAAGTAATATCACTCTACCACTTTATCACTTTAAAACATTATCGCCTTTAACTCTTCTTTGTCATCAAAATGATGTTTAACTCCTTTGACTTCCTGATAGTTCTCATGGCCCTTTCCGGCTACAAGAATAACATCACCGGGCTGCGCCAGCATACATGCTGTTTTGATAGCTTCGCGCCGGTCGGCAATGCTGATAGTTTTCTGCATGTCGTCTTTGTCCAATCCGGCAAGCATATCATTGATGATATCTTGCGGCTCTTCAAAGCGGGGATTATCCGAAGTAATGATGACGCGATCACTTGCTTTGGCCGCCTCTTTTGCCATGATGGGGCGTTTCCCTTTATCCCGGTTGCCGCCTGCACCTACTACGGTAATAATTTTTCCTTTTCCTTCGAGTACACCATGAATGGCATTCAGAACATTGATGAGGGCATCCGGTGTGTGCGCATAGTCTACAATGGCAGTGATGCCTTTAGGTGAACGTACAGCATCGAAGCGTCCGGCCACAGGCTGCAGGGTACTGAGTGCAACGAGTACGTCTTCTTCCTTCTTTCCAAGCAATACGGCTGCACCGAATACTGCCAGCAAGTTTGAAGCATTGAAACGACCAATGAAATGTACGGCCAGTTCATGGTTGTTGAAGTCGAGCAACATCCCTTCAAAATGAGATTCCAATATTTTACCCTTGAAGTCGCTGAGGCTACGCAAGGAATAAGTATATACTTTGGAACGTGTGTTCTGGGTCATGACGAGTCCGTTCTTGTCATCCAGATTAGTCAGACTGAAAGCACCTTTCGGCATATCATCGAAAAATTTCTTCTTAGCCTTGAGGTAGTTCTCCACAGTCTTGTGGTAGTCCAGGTGGTCACGTGTCAGGTTGGTAAAGATTCCCCCTGCAAAGCGTAGACCACTGATGCGTTTCTGGGCAATGGAATGTGAACTTACTTCCATGAAGACATATTTGCACCCGGAGTCTGCCATCTGTCCCAGCAACTGATTTAGGGTGATGGGGTCGGGGGTGGTATGTTCAGTTGGGATTGCCTGATCATCTATATAGTTGCAGACTGTAGAGATCAGTCCTACCTTGTAACCGAAATAACGGAATGTATTATATAATAAGGTAGCGATGGTGGTTTTTCCGTTTGTTCCGGTTACGCCTACCAATTCCATTTTGGAGGTTGGGTCGTCGTAAAAAGTAGTGGCTATTTTACCAACAGCTTCTTCGCTGTCTTTCACCTGGATATAGGTGATGCCTTCTTTCTTTTCTTCAGGCACATCTTCGCAAAGCACTGCGACGGCACCTTTCTCAATGGCAGCGGGAATGTAAGCATGCCCGTCAGTCTGGGTACCGCGCATAGCCATGAACAGATGTCCGGCTTGCACCAGACGGGAGTCGATATTTACCCCCGTTATTTCCGTCTCCGTACTTCCGATAATTTGTATCGGTTGTATTGCTTTCAGTAATTCACTTAATATCATACCTTATTATATATAATGTATATTCTTAATAGTTTAACGAAGTGTCAAAACTATGGTTTGACCTTTCACAACGCGGTTACCACCCGGTATCGATTGATTCTTTACCTTTCCTATACCGCTTATTCTGACTTTCAGTCCTTTGCTTTCCAATAAGTAAACAGCATCTTTCGCTCCCATTCCTATGACGTTGGGAACTGTATTTGAGCTTGTTCCCTCCTTGGCCTGCAGAATAACTGCATTAGGGGACTCCTGCGTATGTCCCCATGCTTCTTTCCCTTTCTTGGGAGAGAACTGCTTTTGTACCGGAACATTCAGCCCATCCAACACCTGCAATGCTTCATTCATTTCTCCTGCTTTTACCGGAGGAATGACATTGCTTGTGTTATCTATTGCACTGCGGATATCAAACCGCAGATTTTTAGCATACACTCTTTCGGCAATCTTTCCGAATACACTACCGGCCATCAAACCACCTGAGGCAGGAAGTCCCGGTTTCTGGATAGAAACAATACAACTGTACTTCGGTGCTTCTGCCGGGAAGTAACCACAGAAACTTACCAAATAATTCACCCGTCCTGACTTATAGCCTGCCAAACCCTGGGATACCTGTGCCGTACCCGTTTTCCCAGCTACGGAGAATTGTTTGCTTCCGGCCGGTTTCGCCAATCCTTGTGATACCACTTTTTCCAGAATATCGCGGATTTGTGTCAAGGTGCGGTCGGAGCAAATCTTCGGATTGATTACCTCCGTCGGATATTCTTTTATCACCTCACCATCTTTTACAGCGGCTCTTACAAACTTAGGACGCACCATCGTGCCATTATTGGCAATAGCATTATAGAAAGTAAGGATGTTGAGCGGCGGAACCTGAGTTTCGTAACCGATACTCATCCATGGTAAGGTCGTCTTGGCGAAATATCTTTCTTTCGGACCTTTTATATTCGGTTTTCCCTCACCTGAGATTTGTAGATTTAGCGGTTGGTCAATGCTCATTCGCTTCAGCCCGTCTACATACTTTTGAGGATTATCCTTGTAGTGCTTGTCGATTAGGTACGAAACACCGACATTGGAAGAAACTTCCAGGATACGGGTTACATTGATCTTCCCGTAGCCACCGCGATGCCAGTTATGATCCCTCATCTTACTACCGTACATCATCATTACACCGTTTCCGGTATCTACTTCCGTCTCCGGAGTAATTTTCCCGTCTTCAAGGGCTACCATGATAGAAGCCGTCTTGAATGTAGACCCCGGTTCCATCATATCGCTAATGGCATTATTACGCATTTCATAATAGTTGCCGTCACCAGCTTTCATCATGTTGACGATAGCTTTGACTTCACCTGTTTCCACTTCCATCAGTATGGCTACACCTACAGTAGCATTGATTTCTTTCAACTTATCCACCAATGCTTTCTCGCAGATATCCTGCATACCTACATCGAGAGTGGAGATAATGTCGCAGCCATCTACGGGAGCTATATCTACGATGTTCAGGTATTTATTCATCACTTTCTGGCGGTGCGTGATACCGTCACGTCCTTTCAGCAGAGTGTCAAAAGCCAGTTCGATACCATTCTTTGCCCCCTGTGCAGTATCTGCATAGAGGTCACCCAGTGTACGGGCTGCCAAGGAGCCAAACGGCTTTTTACGCTGATTATATACCTGTTCGTGGAAACCGCCTTTGTATTTGTTCAGATTGAAAACAGGCAGACGCTTGGCTTCTTTGTACTGGATGTATGAAATACGTCTCGGATAAATCAGATAGTTCCGGCTACCTTTTTTACGCCCTTTCTGTAAGTGTGACTTGAACTCAGCTGCACTCTTATCAGGAAATATCTTATGTAACCCTTCACATATTTCATTCATGTGGTTCACCAACATCGTGTCCTTGGTTTCTCCTCCTGCCTTGAAGTCCATGTATATACGATATTCGGGCAGGGAACTTGCCATCAGTTTGCCGTCGGATGAAAGAATGTTACCACGATTAGGCTTTACCGTCACGTTTTCTTTCACGAAACGGTCGGCTACATCCTGCCAATACTGTCGCTCCGCAAACATGATGACTGCGGCTTTAACGACAATAGCTATTCCCAGCAATCCCATTACGAGGACTACAAAGAAGTAGCGGGTCATGATATTTTTCTTATTTACTG
>ERZ1504291.1239-NODE-1239-length-4987-cov-4.217762_pt1 | contig 4987 bp, 3 predicted proteins | sample MGYA00575496_ERZ1504291 | MGnify/ENA primary metagenome ERZ1504291 (study PRJEB39906, sample SAMEA3182089) | gut metagenome | biome: human; feature: gut; material: Stool; isolation source: human stools | place: Canada | collected 2013-02-04 ... | reverse complement strand
GACTGGGACTGCAAAATGATTGACGCCGAGATTTCCCGGCTTCGTATGGTTGCGATGAGCTTATCAAACTTCGGGATTTGACCGATGTTCGCAAACTCGTCCAGCAGACAGCGCACATGGACGGGAAGCCGTCCGTTGTAAACGTCATCTGCCTTGTCGCAGAGAAGGTTGAAGAGCTGGGAATACATGATTGCCACTACGAAATTGAAGGTGTCATCGGTGTCGGAAATAATGACGAACAGCGCCGTCTTCCGGTCTCCGATGGTGTCCAGTTCCATCTCATCGTAGCTCATCAGCTCCCGCAGCTCTGCAATGTCGAAGGGCGCAAGCCTTGCACCGCAGGAGATCAAAATCGACTTGGCGGTTTTGCCCGCAGCCAATTTGTATTTGCGGTATTGCTTGACCGCAAAGTGGTCAGGGTCGCGGGCTTCCAGCTCATCGAACATGACATCCACGGGGTTCTTGAAGGTCTCATCGTCCTCTCTGGCTTCCGAGGCATTGATCATTTCGAGCAGGGTAGTAAAGTTTTTCTCGTGGTCGGGTGCCTCGTACCAGATGTAACCGATGAGGGCTGTATAGTACAGCTTCTCCGCCTATAGTGATAGGTAATCCTTTGAAGTCATCGCCGGATTTTCCCCCACTCCACACCGGACGTGCGACTTTCACCGCATCCGGCGTTCCATCGATTGTGTTATCAGGCATTTAATCAATCACCAATAGAAAGTTGTTCAGATTGCCGCCAGTTTTGCGGCGGTACGCAGGTCGTTGATTTTGGTCAGTTGTTTTCTTGTTACAGTCAGTTGCTTACAGATGCTCTTGAGAGCGGCAGCGTCCTGGTCTGTCAGCAAGGGCAGATACCGCCTGTGAAGCAGCACCAGATTGCTGTATCGCTCCTGGCCGCCTTGTCCCTTTGGGACTTTCATGTGACACACGATGTTGTCCGGGTTAAGGAATAGCTCACCACTGACAGCGCACCTGCCTTTCTGAGCGGCCAGCAGGGAAAGCCTGCAATCGGCGTATTCCATGCTGTGGTCGTTTGGCAGATACCCCCGCAGATACGCAAACAAGGCCGTATCCATTTCCAGATTATCGTGTATCTTTCTCCGCCCCTCTGGGGAGAAGCAGCAGACGGCGGCGCTGATTCCGATTGCGGTTTTATACTTGATGAACGCAATGGGGTAGATTGGCCGGTTGATACCCGACACATACCGTACCATTTGAGAAGCGCCGTAACGCTCCTTTTCGCTGTCCGTCATAGCTCCGCCCTCCCGGACGAGCTGGCAGCCGGATTCCGTGTTCAAACGGTTTGTCAGCACTGTCATAACTCTGCGGTGGATTTTACGGCAGTCCAGACTGATACAGGTAGCAATCCTGTAGTAGTTCTGGACGCCCAACACCATTTCGTCAAACAGACCGATTTCCTCTGACTGCGTCCGTCCTTGGGCTGGTTTTGCTATGTGCTTTGCCTGCTCAACGAGCTTGCTTTCTTCCAACTGTAGCTTTTTGTCACAGATATGGGATTTCACGACATACTTTTCACCCTTGCGGTACACCATGATTTTGAAGCCGAGAAACTCGGAGTATCGCTTTCGGACATTGACAATGCGTGTTTTCTCTGGGGAGACCTCCAGTTTCAACCGTTCGGTAATCCACCTTGTGACAGCCTCCATGGTCTTCTCCGCGTCCTCTCGGTTCCGGCAGAAGATACGGAAGTCATCCGCATAGCGCACAATGAACATTTCTTTGAGATTGCTGTTCCGCATTTTCTGGTAGCCCTTGCTCTTGTCAAAGACCTCAGAGGTGCGGATGGTGCGCCATGTTCCGTAGCGGTTTGCCACGGGGTGTTCCGTCCATTGGCTGTCGATCCAGTGATCCAACTCATTGAGCACCACATTGGCCAACAGCGGGGAAATGATCCCGCCCTGGGGCGTTCCCTTTGTCGGGTAAACGGTGCTGCCGTCCGGCATACGGATGGGAGCCTTCAGGATGCGCCTGATGACAAACAGAAGCTGTTTGTCCTGGATGCCCAGCGTCCAGAGCTGCTTGATAAGTTTGCTGTGGTTCACATTGTCAAAGAACCCTTTGATGTCAAACTCCAAAACATAGTGCAGATGCGCCCGTTGCAGTAGAGAGTAGGTGCGGGAAATCGCGTGCTCCACTGACCGATTCGGGCGGAACCCATAGCTGTTGTTGCTGAACCTTGCCTCACAGATAGGCTCCAGGATTTGTTTGATACATTGCTGCACCAATCTGTCCCAGATGCAGGGAATACCCAGCGGCCTGGTTTTGCCGTTCGGCTTTGGAATGTCCTTCCGGCGCACTGGTTTGGGACGGTAGCCGTGTTCGCTGCCTGTGACGATTTTTCTGACCTTACCGATGACCTCAGCCGGTGAAAGCCGTCCAATGTCACCGATATTCTGCTTGTCTGTTCCTGCTGTGTAGCTGCCTGTGTTGGTCTTGATATTCCTGTAGGCCAGTATGATGTTGTCCGGGCTTAATACCAGTTCCATCAGGCCGGTGAAAGTTTCTCCGGCTTTGCTTTTGGCGTACAGCTCGTCCAATGTCCGCTGCATCCCGTAATACTCGGCGTGCCGCTGGGCGTCCATACACAGGACTTTTTTCCTTTCTCTTGGCATAAGGCATCACCTCCAGTTTGGGAAAGTGACCCTTTTGGTCTTACTCGAATCCTTATGATTGGATTGAATAATACCTGTTTCCACAATTCGACTTGTGACCATTCCTCCATCCCCATTACAGGGACTTCTTCGGTTCGATCACTACTTTTCAGCAGCGGTTCACCCGCTTGTTGTTCTTCGTCGGGTTCTTCCTTGCGAAAGCCGCTGCCTTTCCTCGTTCCGGTAATTCTATCTGTGCATTGATACCTTTAGGTTTCCGCTATGAGCCTGCCGGCTGGGATGTGCCTATAACACAACATGGTCGTTCGTAGGGCAAATTTCTACTAAACCACACCGGCTGCGCTTGAACGCACCCATACATTTCTATATGGTCTTCTTATAGACCCGTACATTCGCGGATTCGTCAGTCTGCCTGCCAGGGCAGACATTCTAACCATGGGTATTTTGTAGACCCTTGGCCTATAGGCAACACAGTCTGCCTCCAGACCGCTTTCGGCCGCCGTTGGCGGCGGCTACGGTTGCTCTCAGCCGTTGTCGTGGGGCTTCATACACCGGCTTTTCAGCCGATGCACGCCCACCAAGGGCAGGCGTTTCAGGGCGTTACCCCGTCATTCCACCTGTCGAATTGCCAGTTATCCAAACAACGGTATTTGTTGTTTGTCCGCTGACTTCTTACCGCCAGCGAACGAGTCGCACTCACCCAAAAATCCTCGGAGGATTTTTCACCGTCGCCCTTCGTGTTGACGATGATCGTATTGACCAGCTTGAGGATGTCCTTCTCGCTGCGGATGTAGCTGAACGGGTTGTAGTGCATGGATTTCCGGAAATTGATGGTGTTCAGCGACTTGATGACATAGCCGCCCTTTTCAAGCATTTTGCCGCACTCCACCAGCACCGTACCCTTTGGGTCGGTGACAACGTAGCTACTGTGCATCTGCATCAGGTTTGGCTTCACGAAAAAGCGCGTCTTGCCTGAGCCGGATCCTCCGATGACGAGGATGTTCTTGTTGCGGGCATATTTTGGCTGCTTCGGGCGGCTGTTCATCGTCAGGAACTCCGTCTGCGTCAGGATAACGTTGTTGGAAAACTCCGGGTCCATGTACGGCTTGATGTCCTCCGGTTTGCCCCATCGGGCAGAGCCGTATTCTTCGCCCTGCCGGAACTTCTTGCGGTTTTTGCCCTTGATGTAGACTGCCAGCTTGAGCAACACGCCAGCCGACAGACCGATGAGCAGATCAACGGGATGAAAGCTGGGCCGCGGATTTGCGAAGGCAGTGCCGAACACGGCAAATCCGTTTGTCAACCTGTCGATGAACGCCGTGCCGGGTGCAAGTCGGAACACGGCGGCAATCTTATCCGCAAAGTAGAAGGCGAAGACATACGGAAGGTTCAGAAGAATGAGCTTTTTCACATCGGGTTTGTTCACAGCTCCACACCCCGATCCTTGGTCTTGACCTTGACTTTCTCCTTGTGCTGCGCCTTGCTCTGGGCTTTCTCCTGATCCAGCTTGTGCCGGATGGACGGCTGTTCCTTCTGCTTGACCGTCTTGGCGGAGAACTCCTTGAAGGCGGCGGTCATTACATCAACGTCCCGTCCCTTGAAGAAGACAAGATAGCTGGGCGGCTCAACAGAAACGTCCTTCTTGAGTGCAAAGTCCAGACCGTATTTGCTGGCAGTCCGCTCAAAGGACTTGATGTTGCCGTCCGTCACTTCAATGTTGGAGATGGCGGCATTCTGGCTCATCAGATGCTTGATGGACTGCTTGCCGCGATAGGTTTTGGGATGCTGCATCTGCTTCTGCGCCTTCTCGATCTCCTGCACGAACTTGTCCAGTGCCTTTTTCAGCACCTCGGCTGAGATCTTGCCGCCCTTGATCATGATTGCAACAACTTTGGTGTTGACTTCATCCTGCATTGCTGTGTTTACCTCCTTTCCTTGGAATGATTATGGGGACTGCTGCCGACGCTAAGGCGGCACAATCCGGCGATAGATGATTTTCATTTACACTGTCCTCCTTTCCGAGCATTGCTCACGATGGTATTCATTAAAGAGTGTCTTCACAAAGGCTATAATCGTAGGTCTTCGGCTTCTTTGACCCTGCCGATCTGTCCTGCCCGTAGAAATCATGGTTGACGAGCGCGGAGTAGTAATTGTCTATCGTCAGAGAGGCGTTATACAGAGCGGTCAACAGGTACGCCCGGATATTACGGATGTCTGACGGGTTCTTGTTCATTGCTTCCAGAACGTACTCTATGTGGCTGCTATTCAGCTTGAGAAAGCGGGACTTAACCACTTGCTGCGGCATATCCTCGCCATTGATACGGATGGTCCTGTCTCTTATACACATCTGA
>ERZ1504291.1224-NODE-1224-length-5030-cov-2.667538_pt1 | contig 5030 bp, 4 predicted proteins | sample MGYA00575496_ERZ1504291 | MGnify/ENA primary metagenome ERZ1504291 (study PRJEB39906, sample SAMEA3182089) | gut metagenome | biome: human; feature: gut; material: Stool; isolation source: human stools | place: Canada | collected 2013-02-04 ... | reverse complement strand
GTGTATAAGAGACAGATTAATGATCGAACACAAAAGTAGTAAAAGTGCTGTTGATTCACTTCTTAATTTAAAAATAGACCAATTAATCCTTGAATCAGACTTATTCCGCTTGTGCTTCCTTATTCCGTTTATGCAAGCTTTTCAGTTCGAAGGATAGCATGACACGGAATATACCTATTATTAATAAGGCATAAGCGATCATGTAAACCAACGTGAAGGCCCCTAGGGCGGGTTGCCAGATAACACCGATGGAGCAAAGGATAGCCAAGATACCGAAGACCATGTACCAACCCCAGTTCCGTGTGCCGTATCGTTTCAGGTCCATCGAGTAACCGGTAGCCGAGAAGCCTCTGAACATAAGCCAGAATGCCAAGACAAACGGAAGCACCTCCATGCTAAGTCCCGGGCTTGCCATCAAGAATATACCTAAGATCAAGTCGATAATACCTCCGGCCAAATACCATCCCCAACTGCTGATACCCTTTTTGTTCGCCAAGGCGAAAGCGATCTCGAACAAGCCGCTTACGAACATAGAGACGCTGAATAAGATACTAAGCGCTACGTAGCTCGCCAATGGCGCGAACATTAAATAAATAGCGACGATGATGTAAAGCAGTCCGACCAATAGTGATAACCACCAATTCTTGACCGCATAATCCATTTTATCAATAAATGTTTTCATATTGGATAATATTTGTATTGTAATTACCCAATTAACAAAGGGAAGGAAGAAAAAGTTCTGGGTATTTGTGGCTAGGATATCCTTAAAAACTTTGTCCTTTGGAAATTAATTCTTTTCTTTGACGTTTCAAATCAATATAGGTATATAAGTACGAGGATTATGATGAAAAATTTGATAGCGATAACTTGTTTTGTCGTGGCGTTGGTGTCTTGTAATAAGGTGGAACATAAGCTGGAAGGGAAATGGCAATTGAAAACCGTAGAGGCGAATGGGGTGGTCCAGACGGTGGATACGGTTTGGTATAACTTCCAGACCTCTTTGTTCGAGTACCAATTATATGACCCGGCAAAGGACGTATATCGTACGAATTTCGGTTATAAGACGTTGGAGGGAGATACGAGACTGGATCTGGAGTTGGTCAACTATGGAGGTACACCTTTGGAACAATTCATGCGTTATACGGATTGGACCTCACCTAAACAAACTTTCACGATCGAGCAGTCATCTGTGACGAATCTGGTAATGAGCTGCGAAGGAAGAACGTATACGTTTAAGAAATTCTAAGATATCATGTGCTGTTTGATCTCAGTCCCTCATAAGGAGTACTCCAGTACTCCCTAGGAAGTACTGCGATACTCTTTGCGGAGTACTGGAGTACTTCTTACGAAGTACTCTCAGCGATGTTAGATCATGCGATCAAATCCGCTTCTATAGCTTGTGCCACCTTGATTAAATCGGCGGGGGCTATCTGTATCTGCAAGCCTCGTTGTCCGGCGCTTACATAGATCTTATCGAAGCCGGATGCCGTAGGATGGATATATGTAGGGAAATGCTTTTTCATGCCGATAGGCGAGCATCCTCCCCGGATATAACCGGTAAGCGGTAACAACTCTTTCACGGGGATCATCTCACATTTCTTGTTCCCGGATACCTTGGCCGCCTTTTTTAAGTCCACCTCGTCCGCTCCGGGGATCACGCATACGAAATAACCGCTCTTATCGCCATGTAAGATCAAGGTCTTGAATACTTGGGCGATATCTTCCCCTAGCTGCTCCGCTACATGCGTAGCGCTCAGATCATTCTCGTCTACTTCATAAGGCACGAGCTGGTAGGCGATCTTAGCCTTGTCCAGCAGGCGTGCCACGTTTGTCTTATTAATCTTCTCTTTCATCGTTTAGATCCCTTTCATGGATAATTGAACACGTTTTCTGGATAGGTCTACGCTTAGAACCTTCACCTTGACATGCTGATGGATGGAGACCACTTGGGTAGGATCGCTTACGAAACGATCCGCCAGCTCGGAGATATGGACAAGCCCGTTTTCCTTGATTCCTACATCGACGAAACAACCGAAGTTGGTGATGTTGGTCACGATACCGGGCAATACTTGTCCTTCTTTCAAATCCTCGATCGTTTTCACCGTGGGATCGAACGCGAATACTTGGATCGTTTGGCGGGGATCACGGCCCGGTTTATCCAGTTCCTCCATGATATCAAGCAAGGTAGGCATCCCGACCTTATCCGTAAGGTAGTCCGTTAGTTTTAGTTTCTTTTTAAGCGCTTTGTCGGTGATCAGGTCGGCTACCGAGCATTTTAGGTCCTTGGCCATCCGTTCGACGATCGGGTAGCTCTCGGGGTGTACGGCCGAGTTGTCCAACGGGTTCTTTCCGTCGGGTATCCGTAGGAATCCGGCGCTTTGCTCGAAAGCCTTCTCTCCCATACGGGGGACTTTCATCAGTTCTTTCCGGGAAGTGAAGGGTCCGTGCTCCGCCCGGTAATTCACGATGTTTTGCGCTAACGTAGGGCCTAATCCCGAGATGTAAGTCAGCAAATGCTTGCTCGCCGTATTCACGTTTACACCTACTAAATTCACGCAACTCTCCACGGTTTGATCCAGACTCTTTTTCAAGGCGTTTTGCTCTACGTCATGCTGGTATTGGCCGACACCGATACTCTTCGGGTCGATCTTGACCAACTCGGCCAAAGGGTCCATCAGCCGGCGACCGATGCTGACAGCTCCGCGTACCGTGACGTCGTATTCGGGAAACTCCTCCCTAGCGATCTTGGACGCGGAATAGATAGAGGCTCCGTTCTCGCTGACTACGAACACTTGTACCTTGCGGTCGTATCGTATATTCGTGATGAACTGCTCGGTTTCACGACTGGCGGTACCATTACCGATGGCAATGGCATCTATGGCGTAAGTGGCTACTAACTGGGCGACCTTAGCGGCGGCTTTGCCCTTCTCGTTCTGGGGGGGATGCGGGAAGATCGCCCCGTTCTGCAGTACATTCCCCTGCGCATCCAGACAGACCAATTTACATCCGGTACGGTATCCGGGGTCTACGCCTAATACCCGTTTTTGTCCCAAGGGAGGAGCGAGCAGCAATTGCCGGAGGTTCTCGGCAAATACCCGGATCGCCTCCTCATCGGCTTTCGCCTTGCTCTGGTTGGAGAACTCCGTCTCGATAGAGGGTTTCAGCAAGCGTTTGAAAGAATCGTCGACAGCTGTAGCCACTTGCTCGGAAACCTCTCCACGGCCTTTTACGAAACGCCGGTTTAAGCGATCCAGACAAGATTCCGCGTCGGGAGAGATACTTACACGAAGGATACCTTCCGCCTCTCCCCGTCGGAGAGCCAATAAGCGATGGGAACTGGCCCGGTTCAAAGGCTCGCTGAAATCAAAGTAATCCCGGTATTTGGCGCCTTCCTCTTCTTTCCCCTTGATCGCTTTGGATGTGATCATGGCGGTATGAGCGAAAGAGTTACGTACGGTATTACGTGCCGATTCGTTCTCGTTGATCCATTCGGCGATAATATCCCGTGCCCCTTGCAAGGCTTCTTCGGCGTTTTTCACTTCCCCCTTGATAAAGCTCTTGATACGTGCGGATAGGTTATTCTCGTTTTGCATCATAACGATCTTAGCCAAGGGCTCCAGTCCTTTTCGGCGTGCGATCTCCGCCTTGGTGACCCGTTTCGGTTTGTAAGGGAGATATAAATCCTCGATCTCGGTGCTATCCCAAGACTCCTCGATGCGTTTCCGGAGCTCGGGAGTAAGTTTTTCTTGCTCTTCTATCGTGGCGAGGATCGTTTCCTTTCGTTTGCTCAGTTCCGTCAGTTTATCCAGTTGATCTTTGATGGCACCGATTTGCACCTCGTCTAATCCTCCGGTCACCTCTTTCCGGTAACGACTTATAAAAGGTATGGTAGCGCCTTCGTTCAAGAGCCCGATTGTCCGTTCCACTTGTCCTTCCGGAATTTGTAGAAAACGGGCTATAAGCGTGTGAAATACGTTTATCATATCTAGTTTTCTTAGAATTGGAGTACAAATATACGGTTTTGCTTATATTTTCGGTCGGGATACTCACTTCTTGGGCTTATTATTTGTATCTTTCATTAATTTTCAAGAATTTTACGGCCGGAATATTCAAGCCTTTGATTAAAAAAATCAACATGGAAGTTAATACTACGGAGAACAAAACTTTGGAACAGGATTATAGGGATTTAGCAGGATTGTTATCTAATATCGTGGACTCGTTGCCCATCTACTTTTTCGTGAAGGATACGGGTGATAATTTCAGGTACGTGTACTCCAGCCCTTTGATGAACCAACTTTACGGACGATGTCATAATGATGTGGTCGGGAAAACAGATTTTGACCTATTTCTAGATCCGGTCGTCGCCCAATCTTTCAGGGATATGGACGAGGAGGTGGTGAAAACGGGTAAGATGCAGCGTTTCGTGGAGCAAATGATCGATCCGAAAGGTATCTTGCGTACTATGGATACGATGAAACTGCTAGCGCCCCGTGAGGATAAGCCTCCTTATTTAGTAGGGATTTCATGGGATATTACAAAGCAAAGGCAGGTCGAGGAGGAGTTGCATAGCTATAATAAGCGCTTGGCGCTCGCATGTCAAGCGGGTAAGATCTACCCGTGGCTTTGGGATCTGGTAAACGGTACGGCGGAGCTTTCCTTGGAAGAAAACGGCCAGATCAAGCATGTGCAGATCACCCACGCTAGTTTTACGGAGAAGATCCATCCGGATTACCGGAAGGTCTATGAGAATATTACAACCGCTTTCATGCGGGGCGAGATCGATTCCATGCGATTCAGTTTCCCTTGTCGTTATTTCTCGGATGAGTATGTATGGCTGGAGAAGATCGGTGAGGGCTATGAGGCCGATCCGGACGGCAAACCGATCCGCTCGATCGGAATCCTTCGGGATATGACCGTCGATAAACGGCACGAGGCGGATGTGCAGGCCAAGCGTTTGGCGGAAGAGAGCGACCGGATGAAGTCCGCTTTTATCGCTAACATGAGCCATGAGATACGTACCCCTTTAAATG
>ERZ1504291.1120-NODE-1120-length-5314-cov-5.725613_pt1 | contig 5314 bp, 5 predicted proteins | sample MGYA00575496_ERZ1504291 | MGnify/ENA primary metagenome ERZ1504291 (study PRJEB39906, sample SAMEA3182089) | gut metagenome | biome: human; feature: gut; material: Stool; isolation source: human stools | place: Canada | collected 2013-02-04 ... | reverse complement strand
ACCTTCTCCGTGTGAGAAACGGCACGCGGCGGTTTCATGCGGATGACACGTTCGTTCTTGGTGGTGAGCAGACGCATGATAGGCGGCTGTATCACCGGAACCAACGCCATATAGGAGTAGGCGGACACCGCAATGGCTCCCATCAGGTTAGGTGCTAGCTTGGAAGAAAGGAAGATGGCCGTCGGGCCGTCTGCTCCACCAATGATACCGATAGCGCCGGCTTGCATCGGGTCGAAGCCCATTTCTAACGCGATCATATAAGCACCGAAGATACCGAATTGTGCAGCTGCACCGATCAGCATCAATTTTGGATTAGAGATAAGTGCCGAGAAGTCCGTCATGGCGCCGATGCCCAAAAAGATGAGCGGCGGATACCAGCCGGAGGTCACTCCCTGATACAATATATTCAATACAGAACCTTCTTCATAAATACCGACTTTCAGCCCGGCATCCATATTAAAAGGTATGTTACCGATCAATATACCGAAACCGATAGGAATCAGCAGCATCGGTTCGAACTCTTTGGCTATTGCCAAATAGATGAATACCAAGCCAACGAGAATCATGACTACATGCCCTACCGTAGCATTGGCAAAGCCTGTGTATGTCCAGAAGTCGGCCAGGTTATTTCCTAAAAAGTTTATAAAATCTCCCATATTATTCAATAATTACGAGGTCATTACCTTCAAGAACAGAGTCTCCCTTGTTGACGTTGATGGCAGTAATCTTACCGTCCTTATCCGCATTGATATTGTTTTCCATCTTCATGGCTTCCAATATGATAATGGTCTGTCCTTTCTTTACAGTATCGCCTACATTCACTTTGATGTCGAGGATCACACCCGGCAGCGGAGATTTTACTCCTGATTTTCCGGTAGATGGAGCGGTCGGTTTCACTACTTGAGTAGGAGCAGCAGGAGCATTAGGCATCGGGCGTACTGTCACGGGTTTCGCAACAGGCTTCGGCTGTTTCTCCATTTCTACTTTATAGTGTGTACCGTTCACTTCTACATGAGCGATGTTGTCTTCAATATCTCCGATGGTTACTTTATATGAGTTACCGTTGATTTTATATTTATATTCTTTCATCGTTTTTACTTTTTAAAAGGTGACTTACTTTCTGGGAGGAGTTTCACGCAAAGTGTAAATCTTCGAACTCCATGGTGAGTAGCTGCGTTTTACGCGGGTGATGGTCAGCACCGTTTCTTCTACGTCGTGCACCTCATCCTGCATTTCGTGTAATGCCATAGAAATAGCAGCGTATACTTCGCCCGGAGCCTGTGACAGTTCCTTAGCTTCATGCTTGTCAATGCCTTTAGATTTCATAGCGTTGCGCTTGCTCAAATTAACAGCTACTTTTCCTACAATCTTAAAAGCAATAAAGAGAAGAATCAATCCGCAGAATACTACGCTCATGGCAGAAATGGACATTCCAACGCCATCAGCATCGTGTTCTTCAAACTTTTCCATCTTGGAATTGCTGTCAAGAGTCTTGTTGTTGGTGCTCGGAGTCACGTATTTGTCACCGCTTCCACTTTTTACTTCCCATTCAGCTGCCCCGTCGCTTACACGAGCGTATGATTGATTGGGACCGAGAACGCCTGCAGGCACTACAATCTGGTCGAGCAACTTCTTGCCGGAGTCGAACAGACCCACCCAATTAGCTGTTTCCGGATTCAGCTTGAAGCTGGTATGGAAAGTACCACGGTTAGGTTCGCCATCTGCCCAGAATAGTGCATGTTGGCGTGGTTTCACTAAAGTAAGTATATCACCTTTCGGGATAAAATAAGTAACTGTATCGCCCGGTTGGCTGCTTACTTTCAGCAAGCAAGCTGCCAGGTCGGCGCTACCGAATGATTTATTGAATATTTCAATCCATGCGCTGTGCAATCCGTAATCGTCCTGAAAATTACTCTGATTGTCTATCAGGATTTCGTTTAGCACCAGCTTATTGTTCGACTTTTGCTCTCCACAAGAAGTCAGACCAATCAGCAACAGCAAAGAAAGGAATATTCCGATTTTGGTTTTGTTCATAATCGTTCTTGTTTTAATGTGAAAAGTAGGATTACAACGGAATATTACCATGCTTCTTAGCCGGATTACTCAATTTCTTAGTCTGCAACTGCTGCAAAGCACGGATAACACGGAAACGTGTGTTGCGCGGTTCAATCACATCGTCGATGTAGCCATATTTAGCTGCATTGTAAGGATTGGCGAACAGTTTCGTGTATTCTGCTTCTTTCTCTGCAAGGAATTGAGCAGGGTTTTCCTGATCTTTGGCTTCGCGTGCGTACAATACTTCTACTGCTCCTGCACCACCCATTACTGCGATTTCGGCAGTAGGCCATGCGTAGTTCATGTCACCGCGAAGTTGCTTACAGCTCATTACGATGTGAGAACCACCGTAAGATTTACGCAATGTGATAGTAACCTTAGGCACAGTAGCTTCACCGTAAGCATACAACAGTTTAGCACCATGAAGGATAACGCCATTGTATTCCTGACCTGTTCCCGGAAGGAATCCCGGTACGTCTACCAACGATACGATAGGAATATTGAATGCATCGCAGAAACGAACGAAACGTGCACCCTTACGAGATGCGTTACTATCAAGCACACCAGCCAGATACTTAGGCTGATTAGCAACGATACCTACCGATTGTCCGTTGAAGCGGGCGAAACCGATGATGATATTCTTTGCATAATCTTTCTGGATTTCAAGGAATTCACCGTTGTCCACAATAGCGCCGATCACTTCGTACATGTCATACGGTTTAGTAGGGCTGTCGGGGATAATATCGTTCAAAGAATCTTCCAGACGGTCGATTGGGTCTGTGCAATCTACATAAGGAGCTTCTTCGAGGTTGTTTTGAGGAATATAGCTCAACAGTTTGCGAATCAGTTCGAAACCTTCTTCTTCTGTTTGGGCGGTGAAATGAGTCACACCCGATTTAGTGGAGTGAACGCTTGCGCCACCGAGGTTTTCCTGGCTAACGTCTTCACCTGTAACGGTCTTCACCACTTTCGGTCCGGTGAGGAACATATAAGAAGTGCCTTCCATCATCAGTGTGAAGTCGGTCAGAGCCGGAGAATAAACAGCACCACCGGCACAAGGACCGAAGATACCGGAAATCTGCGGAATAACACCTGAAGCAAGGATGTTGCGTTGGAAGATTTCTGCATAACCAGCCAAAGCGTTGATACCTTCCTGGATACGTGCACCACCCGAGTCGTTGATACCGATACAAGGAGCACCCATCTTCATGGCCTGATCCATAATTTTACAAATCTTCAATGACATTGTTTCTGACAGTGAACCGGCAGAAACTGTGAAGTCCTGTGCGAACACATATACCAGACGTCCTTCGATTGTACCGCAGCCGGTTACTACACCGTCTCCCGGATAATGTTTTTTCTCCATTCCGAAGTTCGTGCATCTGTGCTCAACGAACATGTCCATTTCTTCGAAGCTACCCTCGTCAAGCAGCATAGCCAAACGCTCGCGTGCTGTGTATTTCCCTTTTTCATGTTGCTTCGCAATTGCTTTTTCACCGCCTCCGATACGTGCTACGGCACGGCGTTCAATAAGCTCTTTAATTTTTTCAAGTTGATTACTCATGAGTTCTTGTTGGTTTTAGAGTTTATGATTAATGTTCGCAGAGTTCTGTCAACACGCCCAAAGTTGATTTCGGGTGAAGGAAAGCAATATTCAAACCTTCGGCACCCTTGCGGGGAGCTTTGTCGATAAGGCGGATTTCTTTGCTTTCTGCTTCTGCCAAAGCATTGGCTACGCCATCTTCTACAGCAAAGGCAACGTGATGAACACCTGCACCTTTGTTTTCAATGAATTTGGCAATAGTACTCTCCGGGCAAGTCGGCTCCAACAGTTCAATTTTGGTTTCGCCTACTTTTAAAAAAGCAGTTCTTACTTTCTGATCTTCCACTGTTTCAATGTTGTAACACTTCAGACCTAATACATTTTCGTAGTAAGGAAGGGCTTCTTCGATGCTTTTTACAGCAATGCCCAGATGTTCAATGTGTGAAATCTTCATAACTATACTTTTTTTATTTGGTTTTAATCATGTGCTTATATGGCATAAAACAGCACAAAGAAAGACATTTCTTACCTAATAAAGAAATATTTCTGCATTTAATTATTGGATTATTAAACAGAAAAAATGGTAGGGAAGGAGCATGAAGAGTCGTTTTGCAATCTTGAGATTACATTTAGACATAAAATTTGACTAAGAGTTTGTTCAGCCAATTCCAATTGACACGGAACCAGCGGCGGGTACTGCTTTGCTTTCCTCCAAATCGGAGAACAAAATCACGATAACCGTGTTTGCGGAACGGAAGTCCTACATCCATAAATTCCATGTGGCGGAATCCCCGTTGGCGGGCGTCTTCCAATGCCTTCCAAACGGCCAGCACTCCCGGATACTGAAGTGCGTATGTCTTTCTCATTCCTCCGGAAAACCAAAGGTACGCGTCATCTCCCGAGTAGATACAGACGGAACCGCCAATGATTTTCTCTTTGTATTTTACTACGAATATTTTTGCCTGTTGTCCTTTGATTAGCATATCGTTCATGTGACGGAAAAAGTCGTTGGCAGGGAAATATCTGCGTATGCGGGAGGAATAAACCTTGTGCAGCATCCGTGAGAAATCATGTATTTCTTCCACGGTATGTGCCTCCTCTACTTCGGCTCCATTCTTGAGTCCTTTTTTTATCTGACGGATGCGTGACGGGCTGAACCGGTCTTCCGTCTTTTTCATACTGTGCAGCGAATTGCGTACCCGCAACCAATTGATAGGGAAATAATCATTGGCACGGAAAACCCGATAGCCGAACATCGAATTGTTTAGGTTCCGGAATTCAATCAGGACACAGCTACGCGATGCTTCTTGTGTGAGATGTTCGAGCATATCGCCAAAGACTTCTTCTGCCTTTTCTTTGTTGGTCGAAAGCGACTCATCCAGAAATTCACCTTCGCTATATACTACGCAATGCTTCACTAAAGAGGAGGGAAGCCACTTTTTCGCTTTGCGGATGGCAGCAAGCAGGCGTGCCACAGGTCTGCCGTCTTCTGTTGCCACTATTAATAAAGGAGTATAGCCCGGAGTCGCTTCATAAATCTGAAATAACTCTTTGGAATGGAAGGCGTTTTTTCCCGGCAATTCAGGAATATCCTTCCCATGATAATATGTGGTTAGTTTAAGTGGCATCTAGGTACAAATTTACACTTTTTATTCTTTATTCAACAACAAAACGGAGAATTTGTTGGAGCTGCTTGATATATATAGTTGTAAAAAA
>ERZ1504291.1107-NODE-1107-length-5349-cov-14.520778_pt1 | contig 5349 bp, 4 predicted proteins | sample MGYA00575496_ERZ1504291 | MGnify/ENA primary metagenome ERZ1504291 (study PRJEB39906, sample SAMEA3182089) | gut metagenome | biome: human; feature: gut; material: Stool; isolation source: human stools | place: Canada | collected 2013-02-04 ... | reverse complement strand
ATAATCTTGATTTGAAGGAGTATGGATTCACTTTATTAGAGGATCAAAAGGTTGAGGAATATAAATTAATGTTGCAGTATTTACGTGATTCTACTGTACCTTATTTATTAAGGCATCAATTTCAGAATAAAAAATATTATTATACCATGTTGACGTTTGGCTTTCGGCATCGGATAAATCTGTTTTATCGAAAGGATGACGGCAAGAGTTTCTTTTTTGAGAAAACAGCGGAAGGTGTTTTGCTCCATCCTTTAGCCTTTAATGAAGATTTCCTGACTTGTATTGTTTTCAATGAAGACTTTCCAAACTATGAAAAAGTGCTTCCTCCGGAGGAATATAAGAAGCTGGAAGAGCGTTTAGAAGATGATAACCCCTGTTTAATCAAATTTTATTTTAAATGAAAAATCTTATACTGGTGTTAGGTTGTTTTTTCTTTCTAATCTCATGTCAGCAGACCGAGAAGGAAAGACTTGAAAAACTTGTTAAAAATTAGAATGGGAAGGAGGTACTATTGTAAAGAAAGTGATACTGGATAGATGGGATATATGCATCTCGGTGGATAGTAATGATGAGCGACTCTGCCTGATGACAAAGGAAACGGATGGTGGAGAAGAGCGTTATCATTATTATTGTTATCAGTTAAACTGACTTTTTTATTAGGGTGTTACGGGGTTGCTTGATATGTATATTTTTTGTTTTTCAAATTTTTCTTTATGCAGGGATGGAACAGACAAGCGGGAGGAGGCTTTGTTATTTTCGGGCAATAACCGTGATGAATTTGAAACGGTACTGAATGCAATCTATCTTGGAGGAATATTGGAATTAGTTGACTCGTACAAGAGTTCTTGTTTGCGTGTAAAATGAACAGAATGCTTACAAACTGTTTTGTATATCCCTAAATTTGTTATTTAATTTTTTCTATATTTTAGCTTCTTGTTAGGAAATAATATTATTTTTGTCAGTAAAATAAATCGAAATGACAAAAAATGAATTGCTTTCGTGTGTTATTGGAGTGATAATCCTATCACTATTGGTTGGAGCCTATTTCTATCAACGAAATAAGGTGGCTGTACATCAACAGGCGGAGAGGCTATTCGTACAGATGCTTCAAGAAGAGATAGAAAGAAAAGAAAGAAATTTAAATCTATTTCATCTGTTTTCTGAGAGTTCATCTGATACTTTACCTTTGAAAATTTGCATTATCACAGAAGAGGGGAAAAAAGAGTATGAGGTTGATTCCCTGAAAAGTAAAAAGAACATTTCTCAGAACCTGAGAAACCGGTCAATACACTCTATATTATGTGAGAAATCCCATTTATTGCCGGATTCTTTAAATGAACATTGGCAGAGTATGCTTAAGAAAGATCACATTGATACAGAGTCCACTATACATGTGCGGGTGGAAAATCTTCAAGGAAAGATTATTAGTTCATCAAGTCACGATGGTGTGTGGGATACTTCTTCTGGGATTATAACTTCATATATAGGTAATCGTTGTGAGATAGAGGTCATCGGTCTTTTAGCTTTTAGTTGGAAAACAATATTATGGTATCATTGGCAACCTTTTGGATGGATTGTAATTTGTTTGTTATTGATGCTTTTATTTATCTGCTTTTATTATAAAATGGTGAATCGTCCTCCGGAATTAAAAGAGGTTCCTTATGAGGTTGTCGTTGAAAAGGAAGTCGTTGTTGAGAAAGAGGTGATTCGTGAGATAATAGTTGAAAAAGAAACATCTCCGGAAAAAAAGGCACCTCTAATAAAGCAAATTTGTAAAGTAGAAGGACAACTATATGGTTTACGTTATGGAGTTGTTTTTGATGCCCAGAATAGAGTTCTTAATTGTAATGGCAAGAAAATGTCTTTGTCCCCCCCAGCAATGTCAGATTCTAAAGCTTTTTTTAGATGCTCCCGATTATACGGTGACTGATGAGGATATCATTAAGTTTATTTGGAAAGGTCAATCGAACGTTCAGATAAATATGTTTTGTTCTGCCGGAAACAAATTAGGGAAGAGATTAGAGCAAACTGGTTGTGGTGTTTGTTTCAGGCGTTTTGGAAGCGATCGTTATCGTATGTTGTTCATAGACGACCTTGTTGATAATGATTTGACATAAATGGCAATAAAATTGATAGCAGTTTATCCAAAATCTCTTTTTACCTTTGCTGCCAGTTATTAACACTTATACTTTGAAACCATGAAAAACTATATGAAATTGATCTTTGGGCTTGGTTTAATAGCCCTGGTCGGGTATTGGCCTGCCGCGAAAACTCCTAAGAGAGTAAATTCCTTATTCTTGCAAAATGTAGAGGCGCTTGCCGGTAGTGAACACGTTACCAATTTAGGTTGCTTAGGTGACGGATCTGTAGATTGTCCTATTAACCATATCAAAGTAGAATATGTGGTTCAAGGATTTAGTCTTGGGGAGTGAGGACTCATTTTATATAAATCTTATCACATTATAATCATTCATTGCATTATTAATTGCGGTTAAAGGGAGTGGAACGATCTACGTCCGGGAAAAGTCTTAGAATCGTTCACTCCCGGATAACCTTTAAAAAAGGAGGTTGCCCGGCACGAAGATAGCGAAAAAATAATTGGAATGAGTAAATGTAGCATTTACTTTTTTTACGGAGGAGGTGGCTCCCCGAAAGAGAGACACGGAAAAAAATAATTAACATCATAAAAGTAGATTATGAGTAAAAAGATTTTTGCGGCCCTGATAGTCGCTGTAGTCGCAACTTTTGCAGGCTACAATATATATCAGTCACAGAAAACAGAGAAAATAGTTTCAGACTTGGTGATGGCTAATGTCGAAGCATTGGCAGGCGATACTGAGGGCGGTGCTACTATCACTTGCTCCCGTACGTGTTCTGATGGAGTAGGACGTTGCTACAAGGTTTATGATAAGTGGGGAAACTGTCATTTTGACGGTAGTCAAACATATTCTTGTACCTGCTAACTATTAAGAGGAAGTTATACCAAAAGTTTAGAGTTTCTTCATTTCTTTTTTTAAATACAGGAAAGGGGATGATTACTACGAATTTCTTGGTATAACTTCCTGTATTGTTAATCTAATAAAGTTATGAAGAATATCTTGTTAATCCTTCTCTTGTTTATACTTTTTTCATGTAAAAGCACTGGAGATAAAACCGACTGTGAAGTATTACATGTCGATTTGGTTGAACGCCCTGTTTCAACAGAAGAATTATTTTCTAAAATATCTGTCATTCCATTGGAAACCAATGATAGTTCCTTTCTTGTAAGGCCTGTGAAAGTTATTATAAAAGATAACAGATATTATATTGTCGATGAAGGGGTTCCGGCTGTGTTTTCTTTTGATGAAGAAGGGCATCTTTTGCATAAAATAGGTAAAAAGGGACAAGGTCCCGGAGAGTATCGTGAAATATACGATGCCGTTATTAAAGAAAAAGAAAATGCAGTGTATATGCTATCTCCATTTGGCTCTCTTTATGTGTATTCTCTGGATGGAAAATTCATAAAAGAAATAAAACTGCCAACGAGGTCTAATTATCAATTGATAGAGGAGCTGGATAGTAAGTGTTTCGTTACATGGACATTACCTGCCTCTGAGAATGAAAATTGTATCAGTGTTATTTCTAAAGAGTCTTTCAATAATGTGAAAGAATTTTGGCATGTCCCTCCCGTTCTCACTACTCTGAATTCTAAACCTTTTTATAATTATGAACATAAAGTATATTTTTCGAATCCTTATCAAAATGAAGTATATGAAGTAAGGACAGATAGCTTACGGGTTGCATACCGTTGGGATTTTGGAAAAGATAATCTTGATTTGAAGGAGTATGGATTCACTTTATTAGAGGATCAAAAGGTTGAAGAATATAAATTAATGTTGCAGTATTTACGTGATTCTACTGTGCCTTATTTTTTATGCGATCAATATCAGAATGATAAATTCTATTATATCATGTTGGTGTTCGGGCTTAAGCATTCGAAAAATCTATTTTATCGGAAGGAAGACGGTAAGAGTTTCTTTTTTGAAAAAACAACAGAAGGCATTCATTTTGAACCTTTAGCTTTTAATGAAGATTTCCTGACTTGCATTGTTTTCAATGAAGACTTTCCAAACTATGAAAAAGTGCTTCCTCCGGAGGAATATAAGAAGCTGGAAGAGCGTTTAGAAGATGATAACCCCTGTTTAATCAAATTTTATTTTAAATGAAAAATCTTATACTGGTGTTAGGTTGTTTTTTCTTTCTAATCTCATGTCAGCAGACCGAGAAGGAAAGACTTGAAAAACTTGTTAAAAATTAGAATGGGAAGGAGGTACTATTGTAAAGAAAGTGATACTGGATAGATGGGATATATGCATCTCGGTGGATAGTAATGATGAGCGACTCTGCCTGATGACAAAGGAAACGGATGGTGGAGAAGAACGTTATCATTATTATTGTTATCAGTTAAACTGACTTTTTTGTTAGGATGTTACGAGTTTGCTTGATATGTATATTTTTTGTTTTTCAAATCTTTCTTTATGCAGGGGTGGAACAGACAAGCGGGAGGAGACTTTGTTCTTTTCGGGCAATAATCGTGATGAATTTGAAACGGTACTGAATATAATCTATTTTGGAGGAATATTGGAATTAGTTGACTCGTACAAGAGTTCTTGTTTGCGTGTGAAATGAACAGAATGCTTACAAACTGTTTTGTATATCTCTAAATTTGTTATTTAATTTTTTTCTGTCTTTTAGCTTCTTGTTAGGAAATAATATTATTTTTGTCAGTAAAATAAATCGAAATGACAAAAAATGAATTGCTTTCGTGTGTTATTGGAGTGATAATCCTATCACTATTGGTTGGAGCCTATTTCTATCAACGAAATAAGATGGGCATACATAAACAGGCGGAGAATCTATTCGTACAGATGCTTCAAGAAGAGATGGAAAGAAAAGAAAGAGATTTAAATCTATTTCACTTGTTTGCTGAGAGTTCATCTGATACTCTACCTTTGAAAATTTACATTACAACAGCAGAAGGGAAAAAAGCGTACGAGGTTGATTCTTTGAAAAGTAAAAAGAACATTTCTCGGAATCTGAGAAACCGGTCAATACACTCTATCCTATGTGAGAAATCCCATTTATTGCCGGATTCTTTAAATGAACATTGGCGGAGTATGCTTAAGAAAGATCACATTGATACAGAGTCTGCGGTGCGTGTGCAGATGGAAAATCTTCAGGGAAAGATTGTTAGTTCATCAAGTGACGATTGTGTGTGGGATACTTCTTTGGGGGTTGTAACTTCATATATAGGCAATCGTTGTGAGATAGAGGTCATCGGTCTTTTAGCTTTTAGTTGGAAAACAATAT
>ERZ1504291.996-NODE-996-length-5732-cov-3.287300_pt1 | contig 5732 bp, 6 predicted proteins | sample MGYA00575496_ERZ1504291 | MGnify/ENA primary metagenome ERZ1504291 (study PRJEB39906, sample SAMEA3182089) | gut metagenome | biome: human; feature: gut; material: Stool; isolation source: human stools | place: Canada | collected 2013-02-04 ... | reverse complement strand
CGATTACGGTGACAAAAGTAGGCGATGGCAAAAAAGTCCGGATACACGATGTAACGACTTGTAACGGAAGAGCACCAGTCGGCACGGCCTCGCACAAATACTGCCTCCAAGGACTTCTGTACAAAGCAACACCAAACGACTAAAAAAAGCGTACCTTTACATTGGCAACGAAAATGAAAGAAAGAAATATAGAAAAGATAGTAAAAGCAGTATCAAAAGACAATGAAAGCAAAAATCATGAAACCAACTTCCGAAGAAAATGCAACCCTGCCCCGCATACAGGCATACAGCAAAAGCCAACTGGCCACTCTCTACCTGCCCCACATACAGCCCGCCTCCGCACGCCGCACTCTCCGCAGCTGGATCGCCAAGAACACGGCACTACAAAACGAACTCGCCCGCACGGGATATTCCGAGAAAGCCATCCTGCTCACTCCGGCGCGCTCATCTTCCGTTTCTTGGGGGAGCCTTGATTCGAGCTGACTATCCGCATGGCTTCCCCTCCCTTCGGGAAGGGGCTGACTAAAAAGTCCCATTCTTCGGGAAGCAAGTATATTTCCGTCACGCCACGTCCCTTTCAAACCTTCTCTTCGTTGGCCGTATAAGGCAGCGTGAACCAAAAAGTACTCCCCTGACCCAGCCGTGAGACAGCACCGATCTTTCCTCCCATCCTTTCGACGATTGCCCGGCAAATGGTGAGTCCGAGTCCCGTGCCCTGCACAAAGCTGTTGAGTTTGACAAAATTCCCGAAGATTTCTTCCAACCGTTCCTCCGGTATCCCGCAACCGGTGTCGGTGACATAGAAATGCAGGAAACCGTCTTCGCGCACATCAAACCCGAACTCAATGCTGCCTTCCCCGGTAAACTTCACGGCATTATTCATCAGATTCATCATCACCTGTACCAGACGGTTACGGTCCGCCTTTACGACACATTCGGTCGTCCGGCGGTGATAGCAGATACAGATGCCGGACTTTTTATTCCTCAACCGGAACGTATCTTCGAGTTCGATAAACAGGCCGTGCACATCTACCGGGGCGTAGTCGAACTCCATCGTTCCGGCTTCGATCTTCGAAAGGTCGAGCACATCGCTGATAAGCTGCAACAGGAGTGTGTTGTTGTTTTCAATGATGTTGATATATTCCTGTTTCTCTTCCGAAAACCCCCTTTCCGCCGACACCAGCAGCGAGGAAAAGCCGACAATGGCGTTGAGGGGAGTGCGTATTTCGTGGCTGATGTTGGCGAGGAAAGAAGATTTGAGCGTGTTCGCCTCCTCGGCTTTCACCTTTGCCTGTACGAGCGCTTCCTCCATTTCCTTTCGTTGGGTGACAGTCATCGAAGTGCCGATAAGGCTCAGCGGTTTTCCGTTCGCGTCGCGCTCGTCCACGGCTGCGCGCACTTCTACCCATTCATTCTGTTGCGGGGAGGGAAGCCACTGTCTGCCTACCCGATATTCCTCGCGCATTTTCTGCGTTTCGCCATTGGCGAGGCGCTCGAAGGCGTCCCGCACGCGTTCGCGGTCTTCATCGCAGATTTTCGCGAAACAGGCGGAGGTGGGCACGATAATCAGGTTGCCGTCATGCGTCACCTCCTCTTCGGTGACGTACAAGTCGTGGCTGACGTTGCACGAGAGGAGGCCGGTCTGCAAATCCCATTTCCAAGGGGTCATGTCGGCAGCGTCGAGGGCGGCGGACAACTTATGGTTGGTGGATTTCAGCATTTGCTGCGTCAGCACCAGTTCGGTATTGTCCACACCAAAGACATCGACGCAGCCTTTCGTTTTGGAATGTATGGAGATGACGGTCAGATGAGTTTTCGTCTTCTCCAGATAATACTGAAAGGTTATTTGCCTGTTGTCATTCAGTTCGCTGTACCTGTCGGGCAGTTCCGGCGAATAATCCGGATTGAGTTCGCTGTATTTCTTTCCCAGTATTTTTTCTTTGGGCAGGATGTATTTCTCGAAAGTGGGATTCACTTCCCGGTAGACATAGTCGATAATCCGGGCACCGGGGTCGAATATGAGCTCGACACGGGCATAGAGAACGGGCATGTTTTCGACCAGACTGCTATAGCTCCTCATGATCTCCAGCCGCCTGCTCCTCTCATGCAGCGCCCTCCGGAGCCATATCACATAGATGACGGCCAGTGCCATCAAAGAGAAAAACAGGGCCAGATAATATTTGTTCCGCTCGAAAAAAGTGGGGGGCTTCATACCAAAAACAGTGTCGTCGGGACACAGGCCGAGCAACAGTCCGCTCTCTACGTAGTCGGCATAATTGATGACGGATGGGGGCGTCCCCATCGCTGTCGTTTCCACTCTGTGCGGATGCGACGCTCCGTCCAGGCGGCTTTTGATCACCGGGAGCAGATGTTTCTTTATTTCACTGTCTGTCCAGAAATAGCCGCCGATCAACAGGAAAGGCATCACTTCCTCCGCTTCTTTCCTGCATTGCGCACTGATCCAGCGCCTGTCGGACATGAAGACCTGTTTGCGCATATCCGGGACAACGGTCGCCATCAGTTCCATGTGCTCGGCACATATGTCAACCGGGCTGTTCTGGACGCGAAACTCTTTATAGACAGGGGCCATAAAGTCATCGCTCCACAGACAGTTTTCGGTATAGGAATTGATGATTAATAGTTGACAAGAAGAGGGGCGGCCGGCATAAATGTAAGTCTGAAATGCACTGATCAGAAAGATTGCAAGTGCCGCTGTTTTTCGAGTTATCCGCGCTTCCATAAATAGTGATTGTTTTGATTGTTTGCGGAACCGATCACTGAATATCTTAAAATATTGCTATTAAATCTTTAAATATTACTATACAAAAAGGTAAGTTCTGTAAGAACTTGGTAGAGCGACTTATCTGCCAGTTTATAATATATTACTAAAGAAATAAAAACAAACAGACTTATTAAAAGCCGTCATCTGCATTCTCAGCTCGGAAAACGGATTCGTTTTACCCGAACTGAGAATGCAATAATTAGAATTTGTAAATAATGACGAACGTGCAATACGGTAGAAACCGACAAAGGAAAACAAATAAATATCTAAAAGAGAAAACGTAGGATGTCAACATCGAATATGAAATCTGAGTGAACAATAAAACTTATTTTTCAGAATAAAAGCGTTTCTGCATGGTTTTCTCAATAATATGATTACATTTGTGGTGACATTATAACAAGGGAATAAAATGGAAATCCATCGCTGATATCGAATCGTTTTTTTACGAATACAGACTACCAAGTTCTTACAGGACTTACCTCATTCCGTCAGTTGTTCTTTCCTTTGTCCCGATCATTGTCGTCGCTCAAAGGTGTTCGTCGTCTTTACCTTCTTTTCCTTTTTCGTTCTTTTCCTCGTCTTTCATGCGCAATAATTTATCTTTACCGAAATTTATTTCTATCACCACTTTCTTGGGCGAGTCGATATGGTAACTCACAATTCCGGCATCTCTAATCAAGAACATAATAATGACAACCAGCATCCCGACCAGATTTTCGGCAAAGACACAATTGACGGACACGCAGTGCGCTAAATTAAAAATCGTCGTCCAATTGGACATTCTCTTTCCCATCCAGGCCGAGTGGAAGCGCTTGATCGACGATGCCGAACAGTCCGAATGCTGCTGAAGATAAGCGTCGTCAAAGCCGTTATCCCGGCTGACTTTCATAATCGAATCGATGACTTTCTGTTTTTCTTCGTCATCACTGTGCTGCAAGCCATTACATTGCTTTTTCTTCCATTGCTTCTCTTCGACTCTTTCCTGAAGGGCATCCCTGTTCTCGTCATACACGGACTTTTCGCCACTCTGATTTGCTTTTTTCTGACTCATGCTTTTCTGATTTGCTTTTTCCTGACTCATGCTTTTCTGATTTACTTTTTTCTGACTTGTACTTTTCTGATTTACTTTTTTCTGACTTGTACTTTTCTGATTTACAGTCCTTTTTACTTCAATGTGTTGTTCTCTTTCACTACTGTTCTGGCAGTTTTCTTTTTTGTTCATTACTAATTATATTTAAATTAATCCGACAAAATTCGGGATTTACCTTTAACATTTTGGGTCACGCGTGACTCTTTCTACATATTTTTTCATTTTAGTCAAGCGTGAACGGTTTTTATTCTACCCACAGTCTACTTTTGCCCCGAAATCAATAAAAAACAATTGAATCATATGACTGAAATGAAAAAACAACATTCCCTCCCACGGGTACGGCTCATGAGGCGGGCCGCCGTCATCCGTCGCAACAATGACATGAACCGGCGTGATGCGCTCATCATCGCCCACCGAATCGGTGGACTGATAAGGAAGATGCACAGGGAGAACGTAAAATTCTGCTACACCAAGCAGGACGGAACCGTGCGCCACGCTGTCGGCACGCTCACCGGATATCAACACAGTTTTCACCGCCCCTATATGCCACGACCGGAAAATACGTTTGTAGTCTACTACGACCTCGAAGCCAAAGGGTGGCGCACGTTTCATGCCGAAAATTTCCTTTGCGTCGAATGAGTTTCGAAGAGCAGATGAGATTCGGAGAGCAAATGAGTTTCGGGCAGCAGATAAATTTTGAAATGAGTTTCGGACAGCAGATAAGTTTTGGACAGCAAATGAATTTCGGAGAACAAATGACTTCAGAAGAACGAAAAGAATGGGAAACGCTTTGCAGAATGTATCATGTGGACTCTTTGTACGAAGCCATTCAAGGGTGTCGGGAGGAACTGGAGTTTCTCGTTCGCTGTGCCGAACGGCTCGAACCCCGTGCAGAGGAGGAATGAGAAAGGTCAAAGACCGGAGTAAGCGGGCGGAACCGCCTCATGTCAGCGAGGAGGCTACGCCGTTTAACAGTCCTTGTTTATGCCGTTTTTACCTTGCAGGCTACGCCGTTTCTACCATGCAGGCTGCGCCGTTTATCCCCGGTGGTTTCGGAAAAGGGATTTCTTTTTAACGAAGTATAATTTTATTAACAATATAAAGAATAAAGTATGGAAAATTGGAGATTTATCGAAGCAAATTCCGATTATATGGTTTCAGACCACGGGCGGATATTGAGTTTCAAAGGCAAATCGAAGTTGATAATCAGCAGCAGCATTACCGCAAAAGGTTATGAGTACGTGGCCATCCGCCAAAAGGGGATATACGTCGGCTACTCTGTACACCGCTTAGTGGCAACAGCTTTTATCCCCAACCCGAAGCGTCTCCCCCAAGTGAACCACCTCGACGGAAACAAGCTCAACAACCACGTCGCCAACCTCGAATGGTGCGATGCCTACGACAATGTCATGCACGCCATCCGGACCGGTCTGCGTCCGTCGTCACCCGCCCTCTCCCCCGTCCCCTGTGCCACAACGGACGAGGCAGGAAATATCCTGCAAGCCTATCCATCCATGAACGCACTGGTAAAAGGGGAACAAATGAACCCTAAACAACGTAATTGGCTGGTGCTGCATTTATTACACCCCGAAAGACTGAAGCAATCGGCCATGAAGAAAAAGTCAAGAGCCGAAAGAAGCGGTTCGGAAGAATGCTTTCTGATAGCACCCGAAATACCTGTGCTGACTGTCAAAGCTGATTCAATCGGGGAGTTCGAAGCAGGCAATCTGCTCGGAACAGGCAGATCGAGTAATTCAGTCGGAGAGTCCGAAGCAGGCAATCTGCTCGGAACAGGCAGATCGAGCAATTCAGTCGGAGAGTCCGAAGCAGGCAATCTGCTCGGAACAGGCAGATCGAGCA
>ERZ1504291.974-NODE-974-length-5811-cov-3.943016_pt1 | contig 5811 bp, 3 predicted proteins | sample MGYA00575496_ERZ1504291 | MGnify/ENA primary metagenome ERZ1504291 (study PRJEB39906, sample SAMEA3182089) | gut metagenome | biome: human; feature: gut; material: Stool; isolation source: human stools | place: Canada | collected 2013-02-04 ... | reverse complement strand
TCCGACACGCTGTTGCATTCCACCGGAAAGCTCGCCTACCATCTGATTTTCATATCCTTTCAATCCGACAAGCTTCATGCTTTCCATCGCTTTCTTCTCACGTTCCTCTTTCTTCACTCCCTGAAGTTCGAGGCCGAACGCGATATTGCTCAATACGGAACGGTGAGGTAACAGACCGAAATTCTGGAAAACCATCGCCAACTCTTTCCGGCGAACTTGCAATAACTCTTTTTCGGATATTTTAGATATATCTACTCCGTTTACAAGCACTTGTCCGGCAGTAGGACGTATCAGACGATTGATACAACGCAGTAATGTCGATTTTCCACTTCCAGAGAGTCCCATTATCACAAAAAACTCTCCTTCATTAATTGAAAGATTGGCATCTTTCACTCCTACCGTACAACCGGTATCTTTCAGAATTTCCTCTTTACTCTTATCTTTTTTCAACATCTTGAGTGCTTTCTGCTTCTCGTGACCAAAGATAAGGTACAAATCCTTTATTTCTATTTTACTCATATAATATATTGGTTTAGATTATAATAGTTGTTTTGTTTTCAACTGCTGCGTTCCTCATTCTCACTTACGATAAACAAGTTGAATGTTCGCATGGTTCAGTCATGTCACATGATAACATGACGGTCCGACGTTTTTTAAATGGTTAAAAAAAAACAGACAGAGTAGTTTAAAAGGAATAGAATTTGATAAGATTATCCTCTCAATGAACAGTAGAAAACAGTATTTTCATAAATAAATAACAGTCTGTTCTTGCATATTGTTGGCACAAAGGTAAGGAAAATAGATTAAATATGCAAATTTCATTCAGGTACGGAGTAATTCCAAAGATGCTTTTTCAAGTCTACGCATCCATTTTGCTTGAAAGAGATCCCTTCTTCCAACAAGAGTTGTTTCTGCTCTGTCCAACCCGGAACAAGCCGTCCCGACGCATTGACAACCCGATGACAAGGCGCAGATAAATCATCCGGAATCTGTTTCAAAGCACGCCCCACCATACGGGAACATTGAGACATTCCCAATAATGCGGCAATTCCCCCATAGGTAGAAACTTTACCTACCGGAATTTCCCGAACAACCTGATACACCTCTTGACAAAAGGATGCGGAGAGGCTCGCTTTGTCTACTTTATAATCTTTCATCACTCAAACATTACTTTATTTCAGTTCCAAAACTAGATAAAAAGGAAAGAATTTGCAAATAATAAAAGTATTTCAAATAAAATATGCAACTTTATTTGCTTTATTTACAAATAATCCCGACCTTTGTACCCATTAAAAGCAACCCTATTATTAACAAAACAAGCACTGCTGTTATGAAAAAGAAGACAATTCTATTCGCTTCTTGTTTATTTGGAGTATTCGCTTTCAGCTCCTGTGAGAAGAACCTTTATGATGAAAGCAAGCAACCTGAAAAAGAAATTCAAGTAAAAGACCTGGATATACCCGCAGGCTTTCAATGGAAATTAACTCAAGTAGCCGCAGGAACAGTAGCTGCTACTACCCCCACTATGGTTTCCTTCTTTTTGGATGAAGCATGTAGTAAAGAAGAGAAAATAGCCGACATTCCTGTAGATACAGAAATTTCAAGTCTCCCTTTGAGCATCCCAACCTACGTAAATACATTGTATGCCCAGTACAAAACCAGCACCAATGAAATCAAAAAAGTAGCCATACCTGTAAATGCAGATAGAAGTTTCTCACTGAACATTGCTAATGATGCCAAATCCAAATCTAACACCACCCGGTCAATCACTCGTGGGCATGATATAGAAGATGACATCCAATTGTCAAAAGGAGTCATTTTTCATCCCAAAGATGGTTGGGGAACAATCATGTTTGAAGACCAATTTCCATCATTAGGAGATTATGACTTTAATGATTTTGTAGTCAATTATAAGGTGCAGTTCCAAGGTATTAAAAAGGTTGACAAAAAATACACTGCGCAGTATATACAAATAGGATTACGTCTAAAAGCTATCGGAGGAATATTCCCTTATTCCCCTTATTTAAGACTGAAAGAAATAGATTCTGACGAAGTGGAAAGTATAGAAGTTTATGAAACTAAAAACGTGATTCCTGCGATCGACGGAGTAGATCTTGTCCCCAATAAACATCTTATCATTGATTACAGCCCTTTAATTAAGAATCTGGCTAAACCTGCAGGCAGCCAATATTATAATACAGAAAAGAATGCTTTGGTAGCAACAAGTGATTTACCGGAGATCAATATTCTGATCACCCTAAAGAAGAGAAAAGAAGTAAAGGAAATATTAGAAGGCGATGAATTCGACTTGTATTTAAAACGTAATGATAGCGGAACAGAAATCCATATGAATGGTATTGAACCGATCACTTACCAATATCCATTCAATGATAAAAATCTGCTACCGGTATATACAAACGGGGACGAAGAAGATGATAATTATTATTTTAGTGCAGGACGCCTGATTTGGGGATTAAGAGTACCAGGCAACGCAGCGCATGCTATTGAAAAAGCTAATTTCTTGGAAGCCTATAAAGGATTTGCAAAATGGGCGCAAAGTAGTGGCAAAAACGAACAAAACTGGTATAATCAAGGAAACGCAGATAAAAGTTTATTGATTCATAACTAACACATATCAATAAATCCCGGTAAACATTGAAAATTCAAGTTACCGGGATTTATTGTATTCTGACGTGAATAGTTTTGATTCTATCCTTTCCTCTTCAGCAAATCTGTCGGACTTTCTCCAAACTGCTCTCTATAACATTTGGTAAAATAAGAAGGAGAACTAAAACCGACTTCATAACCAATCTCCGCCACTGTCATATTTGACGAAGCAAGCAGGGAAGCAGCCTTCTTCAAGCGAGCGATGCGAAGCAATTCATTCGGAGAATAATTAGTCAGGGATTTTATTTTGCGATAGAGCTGCACACGACTTAATCCCATATCCTTACCCAAATCTTCTACATTCAAATTTGAATCTCCCATCTTTGCTTCAATCAAAGCCTTGAATTTTTCCACAAAGTCTTTATCCATATCACAGACATCCTCTTTCGCCAACGTTTGTCCGTCACCAAAAAACTGTTTCAGGCGGCGGTGTGAATCTATCAGATTACGAACGCGTGCCAACAGCAATTGCGAACTGAAGGGCTTGGAGATATAAGCATCTGCACCTCCATCATACCCTTGAATCCTTTGTTCATCCAAAGAACAGGCTGTCAATAAGATGACAGGGATATGGCAGGTTTGCAGTTCGCTTTTCAGCCGACGACAACACTCTATTCCATCAATACCGGGCATCATCACATCAGAGATTATCAAGTCTGGGACATATTTCATTGCTTTGCGGATGCCCTCCGAACCGTCTGCTGCTTCAATTACAGTATAATCGGTATGGAGTAATCCGCGTACATACGAACGGATATCTGCATTATCATCAATTACCAAAACAGAAGGTTTGGAAGAATCATAGCCTTTTTCCAGTTCCTCTTCTTCGACAACTAAAGATTCATTCAGGTCGGAAGAGGCGGGAGATCCGGGAGAAGCAGGATTTAAAGGAACTGCAGAGATTGATGACTTTAGAGAATCTTCGGCCAGAATAGTCTCACAAGTCTGTACCGGTAAATCAACGGTAAAGACAGTGCCCTGCTTTTCATCACTTTCCACAGAAATTGTACCTTTATGCAATTCAACAAAAGCTTTAACCAGTGCAAGTCCGATTCCCGAACCGGCATGATGCATGTCTATTTTATAAAAACGATCGAAAATGCTCCGGATATGTTCGGCGGAAATCATTGAACCGGTATTGGCTATAGTAAAACGAATCCAGCGAGTATCCTCTTTCGTCAAGGAAGATAAACGAACTGTTATCTTTCCATTTTCCGGTGTGAACTTGAACGCATTGGAAAGCAGATTAAAATAAATACGTTCCAACTTTTCCATATCCGCCAATGTATGGTAATCCGTATCCGGCATATTATCAAAAGAGAAATGAATGTGTTTCTTCCGGGCGGCTGCAAGGAATGATTCGTTCCAGCCCTCAAAAGAGGAAAGAACATCTACCTGAACAGGTGTATATTCCATCTTACCGTTCTCGTATTTACGGAAATCCAGAATCTGATTGACAAGACGTAAGAGGATATTCACGTTTCGTTGAATCAGCATCAACATTCGATGCTGATCTCCACTTAGTGTATGATCGGCCAATAAATGTTCTACCGGATCAGCAACCAATGTAAGCGGAGTACGGAAATCGTGAGATATATTTGTGAAGAAAACCAGTTTGGCATGCGTTGCCTCTTCCAGTTGATGAGAAAGCTGGATGAGCTGATCCCGTTGTTCTTCCAGTTTGTCCCGCTGTTCTTCCAACTGTTTCTTCTGCTCGGAAAGTTCCTTATTCAGACGATTTTTAGCACGGAGAGATTTATAGACTACCAATAATAAACCTGCCACCAATAGAAGAATAACCAAACCACCATACATCACCACCTGCTGTGTAGCAACCCGAGACAGATATCCGCCGATACGTCCGTTCAATGTTTCAATCTTCTGATCCAGTTCCGAGATGTGAGTTGTCTGAAGTTGCATGACATGCGCATTTGTACGGTCAACCACCGCAGTGTTCATGACCGTTTCCCGGGGATAAGGCTTTTTCTCAAGAATATTCATTGCCAGTTGCATCACTTTGTCGCCATTGGTCGGATAAATAAAAGTTGCATTCAACACACTGTCGAGCACCATTTCCAATCCGTTGCCTTTGCCGGGGAGAGCATCGATACCGACAAAAATCATTTCCTTCTCCCGTCCCACTTTCTTTGCAGCCTGATAAGCTCCCGGAGCGATACGGTCATTATGCGCATACACGGCGTCTATCTTCGGATGCCGACGGAGCATACTATCCATTTCCACTTCCGCCGGTTCACGTTCCCACGCAGCATCCGCTTTATCAATCAGTTTGATATCCGGAAAGTTACTGATAGCAGCCATAAATCCTTGATGGCGTTCCATGGCAGGAGTTGAGCCACCCAGTCCGGTAAGTTCCACCACATTCCCTTTTCCTTTCAGGCTCGACGCAATATAATTGCCTACCGCACGTCCTATTTCATAATTGTCGGCACCAATATAAGCAGTATATTTATCAGAAAGAATCTTCCGGTCTACCAGGATGACAGGTATTCCCTTTTGATAGGCTTCCTCTACAATCGGAGTCATGGGGGCCGCTTCGTTGGCAGAGATAATCAATAAATCAACCCCTTCATCTATAAAATAATGAACGTCTTCCGCCTGTTTACGATTATCATCCGCAGCCGACCGGATTTCAACCGATACTCCATCATAAAACATTGCTTCGCGGAGAATTTCATCATTCATCTTATGCCGCCAGGAGTCATCACTACATTGCGCCACCCCGATACGGAAACGCGGTGCATCCTGCCGACAAGCCGTCATGCCAAGAAGACAGAGCAAGACTGCTATCCACTTTGTATATCCCATCATTCTAATCATTCTCATTTTTTTCGTATTTCTTTCTATGACCCAAATGGACGATTGAGAACAAAAATAAGAAATAAAACTGTGAGTATGCTATCTATCACCCAATTATTCTCATCATTACCCTCCAAAGAAATGCAAAACAGTTCCCAATATTCAACCGGAAACTATTAACAAAAGTATAAAGCGTAAGACAAACACTCAATAAATGTTATAAAACATCTCTTTTTATTTGGATTATTTGCAGATTTAGCAGAAGTCCGTATTTTTGCAATGTGTTTTTCATAGTATTAGATTTAAGGTTAACAAAGGTTGGAGCAA
>ERZ1504291.912-NODE-912-length-6103-cov-2.345569_pt1 | contig 6103 bp, 3 predicted proteins | sample MGYA00575496_ERZ1504291 | MGnify/ENA primary metagenome ERZ1504291 (study PRJEB39906, sample SAMEA3182089) | gut metagenome | biome: human; feature: gut; material: Stool; isolation source: human stools | place: Canada | collected 2013-02-04 ... | reverse complement strand
GTTTGTCACTTCTAAAATCTTCCCGTCGCTTATCAATACAGAGCCGTCTTTCAGCCAGCCTTGCGGAGTAAGAATCTTTCCATTAATGATCTGTGTTAACATGATATGTGTTTTAAGCTTTCGCGTTTCTTTGGATAGCAAAGTTAAGGACTTTCTTTTTAAAACGAGTAAGCTATTAGAGGTTATTTTCAAAGAATAATCAAAATGACACTTTGTAATCCGAACCTCCGGAGAATCGAATATTCCGGGCCCTAAGTACAGCTCGCCTCTAAATCCGAAAGAAAATTTCAGTAATCAACTAATGGCCAACACCATACCCCAAAACAGCCTTTTATTCTAGCGAAATCAATTCATCCTAATTCATATCAAAGGGAGAGATTGGTATCATTTATAGGGTTACAATACGGTTCTAGCAGGGTAAGAATGCCTATTCACGAGTAGTCATAACCCTATTCTTGAGTAGTCACGATGCCCAACGGCGGCATATGCGTCGGCCGATGGCAGTACTGGCGTAGCCCAATGCGGCCTATCACGCATGGGAAAAGGGATATTCTCCCTTTTAAAAGCCAGCTCTCGCACTCTCTCTTCCGCTATTTCGCATCATCAACGGCAAGCACTTGTCACGAAAACAGGAGTATTTGAATCAAAAAGATCAGATAAGCTGCCTTTCACTGGCTAGCAGCCTTTTCATGAATCCTGCGTATTCAACTCTTCCAACTCAATTGTCCGTTCGGTCCATAGATCCATCGCATCGGAAAGTTCTTTTTTTAGGGCAGAATATTCACCGTAGAGAGAAGCGTCGGAGGCACCTTCCGGCGTAGCCAGCTTCGCCTCGCTAACGGCAATGCCATTCTCAAGCTCCGAGATACGGGCCTCGGCCTCGGCAACAGCTTTCTCCGCTTTCTTAATCACTTTACTCAGTTCCTTCCTTGCCTCATAGGAGAGCTTGTTATGGGATACCTGAGCCTCACCGGTACCGGACATGGAAGTACTCGTCCCAGTAGAACGTTCCAATTCACGCAAGCTATCCATTTTCTTATGCTCCAAGAAATTATAGATGCCGCCTAAATGCTCGACGACTTTCTGGTTACCGAACTCATAGACCTTATCGACTAGGCCATCCAAGAACTCACGGTCGTGGGAAACCACGATCACCGTGCCGTCGAACTCCCTCAAGGCGTCTTTCAGCACGTCTTTCGAACGCATATCCAAGTGGTTCGTCGGCTCATCGAGAATCAGCAGGTTGACCGGCTCCAATAACAAGCGGATCATCGCCAAACGGGTACGCTCGCCACCCGACAGGACTTTCACCTTCTTATCGGAGGCCTCGCCGCCAAACATGAAAGCACCTAGGATATCCCGTATCTTCAAACGGATATCCCCTTGGGCTACGTAATCGATCGTATCGAAAACGGTAAGGTTCTCGTTCAATAGCTGCGCTTGGTTCTGGGCGAAGTAACCGATCTTCACGTTATGGCCTAATTGGAGCTTTCCGGTGAAATCGGTAATCTCTCCCATGATACATTTCACCAAGGTAGATTTACCCTCACCGTTCTTTCCGACAAAAGCGACTTTATCACCCCGGTTGATCGTAAGCGTCACATGATCGAAGATCAGATGATCGCCATAACGCTTCGCCACCTCCTCGCAGATCACCGGATAAGAACCGGAACGGGGAGCGGGCGGAAATTTCAGCCGCAACATGGCTGTATCCACATCGTCTACCTCAATACTTTCCACTTTTTCCAATTGTTTGATGCGGGATTGTACCTGTACGGACTTCGTGGCTTTATAACGAAAACGCTCGATAAACGCCTCGGTATCGGCCAATTTCTTCTGTTGGTTCTCATAAGCGCGCTGCTGCTGCTCACGGCGTTCACGGCGAAGTACGACGTACTCCGAATATTTTACCTTATAATCGTAGACCTTACCTAGTTCGATCTCCAAGGTCCGGAAAGTCGTATTATCGATAAAGGCACGGTCGTGCGACACTAAGATCACAGCGTTGGCACGGGTAGCGATAAAGTTCTCCAACCATTGGATGGACTCGATATCCAGATGGTTCGTCGGCTCATCCAGCAGCAACACGTCCGGCCTACGGAGTAAGAGCTTCGCCAACTCGATACGCATGCGCCAGCCTCCGCTGAACTCAGACGTCGGGCGGTCGAAATCGCTACGGCTAAAACCTAGTCCGGCCAATGTACGCTCCAACTCCGCATGGTAGTTGTTTCCTCCCATCATCTGGAAATGCTCCGATAGATACGTGACACGATCAATCAGCTTTTGATAGCCCTCGGAGTCATAATCCGTACGCTCCGCCAATTGAGTATTCAAGCGATTGATCTCCTCCTCCATCTCATGGATATGCTCGAAAGCGCATTCCGCCTCCTCCCGAACCGTACGGGTATCCACCAATTGCATGTGCTGGGGCAGGTATCCGATCGTGACCTCCTTCGGTACGCTAACAGTTCCAGAAGTCGGCGATTGCAGGCCTGCGAATATTTTCAACATTGTAGATTTGCCCGCTCCGTTCTTGCCCACCAAAGCGATACGGTCCTTCTTGTTTACCACAAAAGAAATATCATCAAAAAGCGTAAAACCGCCAAACTCCACTGTTAGTCCTTCAACCGAAATCATACTGTCTCTTTAATTTATGACCGCAAAGATACAACAGTTCAAGGTTTACTCACAAACTTTTCAATTAATATCAGCACATCCTTATGCAACGGAAGGGCCGGATCGGTATAGGTAGCCATCTGTTTTTGCTGATCCATCGTATCGCAAGTCTTCATCAGATGGTTCATATTCCCGATCAAATGGTAATCGGCCGAAGGTTGAGATCGCTTCAATAGTTCGGCGTCTTTTACGGATACTTGCATATCCTTATCCCCTTGCAAGATCAACACCGGGACTTTTAGTTTCTTGATGATTTCCTGCGGATTATACGTATACCATGAGATCATATAAGGCTGTACCGACGAGCGGAACAGGGCTTGCAAACCGATCGGCACGTCCGGTACGAGCTTCCCTTCCTTCAAGGACGTGTTTATGGATCTCACCATATTCCGGATCACTTCCGGTTGACCGGCCATCTGTTCCTCTATGATCTCATAAGCGGGACGCCCCGCACCCGCCACCGAAATGTATCCTTTCACTTTCGGATTATCCACCGAAGCCGCCATACCGACCAACGCTCCCTCGCTATGCCCCAACACATAGATTCCGGAGATCCGTTTGTCCTTGCTTAAATAATCGATCCAGCCTCGTGCGTCCTTGATCCCGTCCTCGAAACGCATGGAATACTCATCCTTTCCGGCCGAGGCACTCGAAGCGATACCCCGCTTATCATAACGCAGGGAAGCAATCCCCTTCCCTGCCAGCCCTTCCGCCAAATATCTCAAGGAATTATTCTTACCCGGCAAGGCGGCGGAGTTCCCGTCCATATCCGTAGGGCCGGAGCCGGGGATGATCAATACCACAGGATAACCGGACTCCTGATTGGGAGTTACCATCTTCCCTTTTAATGCCCCGGTAGACGTATTCAACACCACCGGACGCTCGTTCAACCGTACAGGCAACTGGGGCAGACCAGACAAGGATACGAGAAGAAAGCAAACGAAAGCTATCAGTTTCTTTTTCATAACGGAATCAATTTATATACTTAAAGCACACATGAGACATACAATCTCAGTATCCGCCAAATGTAACTAAAAAAGGGGAAAACCTCTCGGCCTTCCCCCTTCTTTATCTAACATCTTTATAGGAAATTAATACCCCGGATTCTGTTTCAAGTTTGGATTCTTATCCATGCTTGTTTGAGGAATCGGCAAGTAACGGTTACGAGAAGAGAACTGACGAGTCTCAATAACAGCCGTACCCGTGATTTCCGCACGTTTAGTAGGCTCAGACTCCCCATAATTAATCGTTCCTGTAACACGTAACAAATCACCATTCAGGACTTTCTCGGCAAGCATCTTTCCATCTTCCTGCCAACGGACGATGTCCGCACGACGCAAGCCTTCGCCGGCCAACTCTACCGTACGCTCACGACGGATCAATTCACGAAGTTTATCCTTCGTCCCATATTTAGCCTTATCCACTTCCCGCATTCCTACACGCTGACGGATCTGATCCAAGTATTTCGCCCAAGTCAAAGCACTCTTGGAAGCATTATCTGTATAAGTCGGGAAGTTCTTGTTGACAGTACCATCTTGAAGTTTCTCGTCCAAAGTATTCAAGACATCACCTCTCCAGTCACGTCCCGGATATAAAATGGTCATGGCCATACGAGGGTCACGATTCGCGAACGGATGCTTTGCGTCATAAGTCTTCGACTCTTCTTTCGTCAATCCATCAGACATTTCATACATATCCACCAAATTCTGGGTCGGGACGATAGAAGACCAGCCTTGGTCTACATTATTGTACATTTGCCCGATGGTTCCCAATCCATCCAACGTCTCAATATTCTGATCCGCTAGGATTATCTCTTTAGAATCCACTCCCGATACCTTAAAAAGATTCGTATAATCCGGATCCAACTCATACTGCTTCAAATCAATGATTGCCTTAGCTGCGTCTTTTGCCTTTTGCCAATCACCATAATACAAAGCCTCACGCATCTTGATAGCTAAAACAGCACCTTTAGCGATATAGCCACGAGCCTCCGGAGCCTCCGCGATCCCAGCTAAGGCCTCGTCTAAATCCTTAGCTATATAATCGCGTACCTGTTGTTCCGTATTGCGTTCCACTTTAGCCTCGTCCGCACTTGAATAAGAACTAATAATAGGCACACCACCATACCACCAATTCATCAAGAAATACTTATAAGCACGGATCGCTTTAGCTTGAGCCACATAATTAGCTTTTACAGCGTCACTAGAAAACGTCACCTTGTCTACATTCTCCAAGAATGTATTCGCCTTACGAATCGACTTGTAATCATAAAGGATCTGCCCAGGATTAGAACTAGACAATGACCCATCCCCCCACGGGCGGAATCCTTCCCAAGGGAAATTATTATAGCCTATATCTGAGCCACAATCCAGATAAAGCAACGTATTTCCATCTAGCAAATCCTTATAACAGCCTACTATGAAGCCCTTCGCATCCGCCTCTGTCTGCCATGTGGTAGAAGGAGCCAACTGATCCTTAGGCACCGTATCCAGAAAATCTGAACACGAAGTAGATAACGCAGCCATACCAGCCGCCAACATATATATTGATAATCGTTTCATAAAATCTTCTATTTAAATGGTCTTAACTAATTAGAATGTCACATTTACGCCAAAAGAATTTGTCATCACTAATGGGTAGCTAGACAAACGGGAACTAACCGTCTCCGGGTCTACGTTCAATGGCATAGAATCTATCGTAAACAAATTCTCCGCAGAATAATAAACACGTACATTCGACAAACCGATAGCGTTCAGCACACTCTTTGGAAGCGTATATCCCAATTGCAATGTCTTCAGACGCAGGTAACTGGTATTAATTACCCAGAAATCAGACATCACGTTAGAAGCCTCACTCGGAGATTTTCTAGACTCCGCTACACGCGGCATACTTGCATTGGTATTTTCCGGTGTCCAGCTATCCAGCCATGCAGTAGAAGGATGTCCGGCACTACCCGAGAACTCACCAAACGCTTCTTTCGTAAACGCACGACCTACATTAGCCGCACCGGTGAAGTTCAAAGTCAAGTCAAATGCTTTATAGCCTACATTCAAGTTCAAACCAAATGTAACAACTGGATTGATAGTCTTAGACAATACACGGTCATCCGCATCCAGCTTTCCATCTCCATTCGTATCTACATAACGTAAATCACCGGCTTGAAAATCCTGTCCGAACGGGTAGCCGTCTTTTCCTTTATAGGTATCCATCCATTGCTGTGCCTCCGCGTCAGATTGGAAAAAGCCATCAGCCTTATATACATAGTAAGAATCGATTGGCTTTCCAACAAAACGCCACAAATCACCGTCATCAGGATTTGTCATACGGTCTACACCTCCTAAATCCTCGATCTTGTTCTTATTATAGGCCATATTTCCCATCACATTCAATGACCAGTCATTCCACTTATTGTTATAACCTAGCTGTA
>ERZ1504291.883-NODE-883-length-6228-cov-2.801069_pt1 | contig 6228 bp, 5 predicted proteins | sample MGYA00575496_ERZ1504291 | MGnify/ENA primary metagenome ERZ1504291 (study PRJEB39906, sample SAMEA3182089) | gut metagenome | biome: human; feature: gut; material: Stool; isolation source: human stools | place: Canada | collected 2013-02-04 ... | reverse complement strand
CTTGAAGGCCGTGGGTCTGGAAAATCACGAAGTTCTCAAGCAGTTCAATATCCGCTTCGAGAACTTTAACTCCGCGACGTCTTATTCCGGTCCGGCTGCGCTGCGTCTGCTGAAGTCGGTCTGCGGACAGCCTTCTCATGAAGATCTGTACGAAGGCCGCAATCCCGACTGCGAAATCATGAACCGTCTGGCTCGTTTGGGCTACAACCAGCACGTTTTCATGGACCACAGCGGTAAGTACGACAACTTCTATCAAAGTCTGCGTCATCTGGCCGGGCTTTCACCGCAGCTTGCGGAAATGAAGTATCCGAAGCGCTATGACTCTTTTGACGAAGAGCCGATCGGGGACGCCCGCGCCGTCTTTAAGGATTACGAAAACACCATTGCTGCGGACAAGGGCGGCAGAAGTGCAACCTTTATCAACATGATCGCGCTGCATGACGGCAACCGTTTTGCCAACAAGCGCCGTTTAGCTCCGTTCAAACCCAGAGCTCAGGCCATGCTCGATGACTTAGGCAGCCTGATTACCGATCTGGAAAAGAGCGGACGCAAGGTCATGCTGGTTGTTGTGCCGGAGCATGGCGCAGCGGAAAAGGGCGACAAGGTTCAGGTCGCGCACTTGCGTGATATTCCGAGCCCGGCCATTACACATGTGCCTGCTTTGGTGAAATTCATCGGCGTAACGCCCGCAGACAGCCCGGTTGCCGTAGATACTAAGACGAGCTATCTTGCCGTGAGCTCTCTGATCGGCCGTGTTCTAGAGACTAACTACTTCGGAAAACCGGAAGGGGAAGTTCCTCTGAAAGACCTTGTGAAAGACCTGCCGCAGACGCATTCTGTTTCTGAGAATGCCAATGCCAAGGTCGTGAACTATAAAGGCAAGGACTACGTCAAGATGGATAACAAAGATTGGCGCGAATACGCTAAGTAAAAATCTAAAAATCATTGCCGTGATCTTGGTTAAACTCGAGATCACGCTTTAAACTCATTTTGTCCATAAATTAAGAGAGTTAACGCGGAGGTTAACGCTCAAGACGCTGATTCGATTGGAGTTGTTCAGTGCAAAAATTAGTTATCACCGGCGGTGTCGCGCTTGAAGGTGAGATCAAAGCTTCCGGAGCTAAGAATGCGGCTCTTCCCCTTTTGGCATGCGCACTTCTTACAGATGAGCCGATGACTTTTGTGAACGTGCCGGATCTGGCTGACGTTCATACCATGCTTAAGCTTTTAGAGGAACTCGGCTGCAAGGTCACGCAGGAAGGTCATAAAGTGACGATCGATGCCTCGCATATTACTTCAACCGAAGCTCCTTATGATTTAGTTAAAACGATGCGTGCTTCCATTCTGGTGCTCGGCCCGCTGCTCGCACGCTTCGGAAAGGCCCAAGTGTCGCTGCCCGGCGGATGCTCGATCGGAGCTCGTCCTGTAGATCAGCACATCAAAGGTCTCAAAGCACTCGGGGCCGATATTTCTATTGAACACGGCTACGTCACGGCGCATGCTGACAAGCTTATCGGCACCAATATCGTGACCGACATGGTGACTGTGACCGGCACGGAAAATCTGTTAATGGCCGCCGTTCTGGCCGAAGGCACAACCGTGCTCGCCAACGCTGCCCGTGAACCCGAAGTCGCTGACTTGGCGAACTGTCTGGTGAAGATGGGTGCCAAGATCAAGGGCATCGGATCTCCTCAGATGGAAATCGAAGGCGTCAAAAAACTTCACGGAACGACTTACCGCGTGATTTCCGACCGTATCGAAGTCGGAAGCTTCCTGGTTGCCGCCGTGATGACTAAAGGCAAAGTTCGAGTGACAGACTGCGATCCCCATACGCTGACCGCAGTGATCGAGAAGCTCGAAGAAGCCGGCGCCAAAGTAACCGTCGGAGATGATTGGATCGAGGTTGACGGCACAGGGGAACATCAGGCTGTGGATATCCGCACGGCTCCGTATCCCGGATTCCCGACCGACATGCAGGCCCAGTTCATGGCGCTCAATACGACAGCCAAGGGTGCTTCGCACGTTGCCGAAACGATTTTTGAGAACCGCTTTATGCACGTACCCGAACTGCAACGTTTGGGGGCCGATATCACCATTGACGGCAACAATGCCGTGGTGCGCGGCGTCGATCTTCTTTCCGGAGCCCCGTTGATGGCAACCGACCTGCGCGCCAGTGCTGCGCTCGTGATTGCCGCTTTAGCAGCCGACGGCGAATCGACGGTGGATCGTATTTATCACTTGGATCGCGGCTACGAAAAAATGGAGCAGAAACTTTCGTCCCTCGGCGCCAAGATTAAGAGAGTAAAAGGATGATTACGTTGGCATTATCAAAGGGAAGAATCTTTACTGAGACGCTTCCGTTTTTGGCCGCAGCCGGAATTTATCCGTTAGAAGATCCGGAAACTTCCCGCAAGCTCATTATCGGAACCAATAATCCGGATCTGAGAATCGTGGTTGTCCGCGCGAGCGACGTCCCGACCTACGTCCAGTACGGCGCAGCCGCCATGGGCGTTGCCGGCAAGGACTCCTTGTACGAACACGGCGGCGCCGGTCTTTATGTACCTTTGGACCTCAATATCGCCAAATGCCGCATGTGCGTAGCCTGTCCCCGCGATTTTGACTACGCCGCCCGCGTCAAACGCGGTGCACGCTTAAGAATCGCGACCAAGTACATGAAGTACTCGAGAGACTACTATGCGCGCGTCGGTGTGCATGTTGATCTCATCAAACTCTACGGCTCGATGGAGTTAGCTCCGATTTCCGGTTTGTCGGACGCCATTGTTGACTTGGTGAGTACCGGAGCAACACTTAAAGCAAACAACTTAGTTGAGGTGGAGACGATTGACTACATCTCCTCCCGCCTCATCGTCGGCAGTACCGCAATGAAGTTGAAGCGCCAGGAACTGCTGCCCTTAATCGAAATTTTTGCAAACACGGTGAAAAAAGAATGAGCATTAGAAGATTGAATACACAGCAGCCCGATTTCGCGGCCAAATTCTCTGAGCTTGTTGCAGTCGACAGCTCTGTTGATCCCGAAATTACACGCCGCGCCGAAGCCATCGTTCAGGATGTCCGCGCCAGAGGGGACGAGGCCGTCCTTGAGTACACCAATCGTTTCGACCATATGGACGCCAAGAGCGTTGCCGAATTCCGTCTGACCGAAGACGACCTGAAAGAAGCTCTTGAAACGCTTCCGAAAGACCAGAAAGACGCCCTGACTCAGGCTGCTCAACGTATCCGCGAGTTCCACGAACACGAACTCGGACAGAGCTGGTCCATTACGGAAGAAGACGGAACAAAGCTCGGCATCCGCTACATTCCGCTCGATTCCGTCGGTCTCTATGTTCCTGGCGGTAAAGCCGCGTACCCGTCTTCCGTTCTGATGAACGCCATGCCTGCTCACGTTGCCGGCTGCAAGAAGATTGTGATGGTTGTTCCGACTCCGGGCGGCAAACCCAATCAGCTCGTTCTTGCCGCGGCCTGCCTGGCCGGCGTTAAAGAGTGCTACACCATCGGCGGCGCGCAAGCCATTGCCGCTTTGGCTTACGGCACGGAAACTATTCCTGCCGTTGACAAGATCGTCGGACCGGGCAACGCCTACGTGGCTGCTGCCAAGCGCTATGTGTTCGGTACCGTCGGTATTGATATGATCGCCGGTCCTTCTGAAATTCTGGTGATTTGCGACGGTAAGACCAATCCTGACTGGATTGCTATGGATCTTTTCAGCCAGGCAGAACATGACGAATTGGCTCAGGCAATTTTGCTGACCGATGACGCCGAATTTGCCGACAAAGTGGCCGAATCCATTGATCGTCAGATCAAAGGCATGTCCCGCAAAGACATCATTTCCGCTTCGCTCAATAACCGCGGTGCCATCATCGTGACGCGTTCCATTGAAGAAGCCTGCAAGGTTGCCGATACGATCGCTCCCGAACACTTGGAACTCTCTGTTCAGGACGCCGACAAATACATTGACCAGATTCACCACGCCGGTGCGCTCTTCGTCGGCCCTTACACTTGCGAAGCTTTAGGCGACTACTGTGCCGGCCCGAACCATGTTCTTCCGACCTCCCGCACCGCCCGCTATTCTTCCCCGCTCGGTGTTTGGGACTTCCAGAAACGCATGAGCGTTTTGAAGGTCAGCAAACACGGCGCAGAAAAACTCGGCCGTATTGCCGACGTGCTTGCCCGCGGCGAATTCCTGACGGCCCACGCTGCCAGCGCCATGTACCGCGTTCACTATCTGGAAAAGAAATAAGGATTTCATCATGACGAGACGAGCCGATGTAAAGCGTCAGACGGCAGAAACATCGATCCTGGTATCGATGGATCTTGACGGCACCGGTAAAGCTGATATTCGTACGGGTATCGGATTCTTCGACCACATGCTGCACCAGATTGCACGCCACGGCCAAATCGATTTAACCGTGATGTGCGACGGTGATCTTCATATCGACGGACACCACTCCGTTGAAGATATTGGAATCGCGATGGGCCAGTGTCTGGCCAAAGCATTAGGCGACAAAGCCGGAATCACACGTTTCGGCTCTGCCTACGTGCCGCTTGATGAAGCGCTCTCACGCACGGGTTTGGATATCTCGGGCCGTCCTTATTTGGTCTGGAATGTCGATTTCACTGCCGCGATGATCGGCGAATTTGATACCCAGTTGCCGAGAGAGTTCTTCCTGGCGCTCGCGAACAATGCCCGCATCACGCTCCACATTGACAATCTGCGCGGCATCAACGCTCATCATCAGTGCGAGTCCGTCTTTAAGTCCTTCGGCCGCGCGCTGCGCATGGCCTGCGAGTACGATCCCCGCGCCCGCAACGTTATCCCGTCCACAAAAGGTGTGTTATGAAAATAGCCATCGTTGACTACGGCTCCGGCAATCTGCGCAGCGTCAGCAAAGCCATTGAAAAAATTGCACCGATCAGCACGCAGGTGCTGGTCACCGGTGACCCCGAAGAGGTTCTGAAAGCAGACCGTGTGGTCTTCCCCGGACAGGGCGCGATGCCCGACTGCATGAAGAATCTTCGCACGACCGGTATGGAAGAAGCGGTGCGTGACGCGATCCGAAACAAACCGTTCTTTGCCGTTTGTGTGGGCGAGCAGATGCTCTTCGAACACAGTGAAGAAGGCGATACGCCGGGCCTGGGCATTTTCCCGGGCGACGTCGTTCGCTTTGCTTCCGACCGTGTGGATCAAACTGGCGCACGCCTCAAAGTTCCTCAGATGGGCTGGAACCAGGTGACGCAGACCCGCGAACATCCCATGTGGAACGGTATCACCAACGGTGCTTGGTTTTATTTTGTTCACAGCTATTACGCCAAACCGACAGAAGCAGACTTGACCGTCGGAACGACGTTCTACGGCGAGGAAGTCACCGTGGCTGTCGCCCGCGACAACGTTTTTGCAACGCAGTTCCATCCTGAAAAAAGCGCTGCAGCCGGTTTAGCTCTCTACCAAAACTTTTTGACTTGGAATCCTTAACGAGTATTTATCATGTTGTTAATTCCCGCTATTGACATTAAAGACGGGCACTGTGTTCGTCTTCGCCAGGGAGATTTAACTTCCAACATTACTGTCTTCAATACCGACCCCGTTGCTCAGGCCCGTCATTGGGTTGAACTCGGCGCCGAACGTCTGCATCTGGTTGACTTGGATGCGGCCAGAAGCGGAAAGCCCGTGAACCTTTCCGTGATCCGCAAGATCTGCAGTGAATTCGCAGAAGACGTTGAAATTGAAGTCGGCGGCGGTATGCGCACGCTGGAACGCGTCGGCGAAGTGCTCGACCTCGGCGTGGACTATGTCGTGATCGGAACGGCTGCCGTGAAAGCTCCGGGATTCCTGCATGACGTCTGCAGTGAGTACGGCGGCAGCGTCATTGTTTCCTTGGATGCCAAAGACGGTATGGTTATGACCGACGGCTGGACAAAGAACACTGGACACTCTGCCACTGACTTAGCTAAGAAATTCGAAGGCTACGGTGTGGATGCCATTCTTTACACCGACATCAGCCGTGACGGCATGCTTACCGGCTGCAACGTTGAAGCCACGGCCGAATTAGCCAGCCAGCTGTCTATTCCCGTTATTGCTTCCGGCGGTATCCGAGACCTGGATGACATCCGCAAGCTGCTTGCCGTTGAAGACGACGGCGTGACGATGGCGATTTTGGGCCGCTCTCTTTACGAAGGTACCTTGAACTTAACACAGAAGCTTGTTTTAGT
>ERZ1504291.803-NODE-803-length-6786-cov-2.769722_pt1 | contig 6786 bp, 5 predicted proteins | sample MGYA00575496_ERZ1504291 | MGnify/ENA primary metagenome ERZ1504291 (study PRJEB39906, sample SAMEA3182089) | gut metagenome | biome: human; feature: gut; material: Stool; isolation source: human stools | place: Canada | collected 2013-02-04 ... | reverse complement strand
CAAACGATAAATCTTTCTTGGAGCTATGATCGGGATATAATATCTCAATCAATTAATCGAGAAACAATGGCGGTTGATGTGCGTACAAAGCAATATGAAGGTATTGTTACTGATACAACTTACACTTTGTCGGCTATATTTGACGGACAAACTTATACGAAATCGACTTCTGTAGAATTTAGATTGAAAAAGTATTATGGGGTCTCTGTTCATGAATCACTAACTAATGAAGATATATTGCTTTTACCTAGTTTATGGGCGGAACGTACACAAACTCCTACTGTATTTGATTGTTCAGGCGGCAAGTTTCCTTATTACATTTTGCCTACATCCATGGTATCTGATATTCAGTTTTGGATTGGAGGATTACGCAATTCTGATTGGATAGAAGAGGTTCGGGAGATAACTAATGCTTATGGATATACGGAGAGTTATACAATATTTAGGTTAAACAGCATCCAAACAGGGGTGTTAAATATAGAAGTAAAATAATGGCAATATTAAGTAACGGTAAGTTTTATGGCTTCCTTTGTTCTGTTAAAGAAACCGGGCAGAAATTAGCAAATGGAGTGAAAGAATATGTGGAAGATTTTGTGTCAGGATTTGCCGGGCATGGGTGGAAGATATGGGAATATGTTAAAGGCAAATGGATGCTGGAAATAGACTCAATTCGTGTTCGTGGACAGTTTACTGTTTTTGAAATGCTGATCAGTAAAGTGAGGGCTATTATTGGTGCACAAGCTATAACGCAAGGTTGTGGGAAGATAAAGACTGCTGAATTATCAGAAGATGGAACTGCTTATCTTATCACGCTGGAAGATGCTGATATGAGTTTTATGGAACATGATTTTATCCGTTGCCAAGAGTTTACCGGAAGTCAGAAGGTTTATCAGTAGCAGATGGAATAATTCGAGTTCCTTTATCTGAGTTTGATTTGGATGAAGAGGGGATAGTACTGAATCCACCGGCTCCGGGAGATGATATTGTACAATTCGGTAACTCGCAGAATAAAGCTCGTCAATCTGCTATCTACCTTCATGCGGATGAGACAGGACAACCAGCTATTGATGTAATGTTTGATATCAATGGCAAGAACTGGGACGGTAAAGTGAAAATCCGTGTCGGCGGTGATATCCCTGACAGTGGAGGTTTGAAAGGTTTCTACTGTGAAAACGGCATGATTAAAGGTACTGACTCAAACGGGCACACAGTATATTGCATCTATCCTGACGGTACAGCTGAATTTGGTGACAACTCCGCAAAGTTCTGTACTGACAAGTCTGGATATATTGCTGGTGGCGCAATCTCTTGGGTATGGAATGCGGAGAAGAAAAAGTGTGTATGTACCATGAAGGATGTTGTTCTAACTTGGGATAATTTGTCAGATGAAGCGAAAGAGAATTTGAAAGGTGAACCAGGTAAAGATGGGACGGATGGAAAAGATGGCGATCCTGGTAAGGATGGACAAGATGCTAATCTTTTACCGTGGATTGAGGAATGGAACGGATATGCTACTGAACTAGGCAAAGAGTATATTGTAACTCCTAAGATGTTTTCAGGAATCAAGGATGAAGAAACTGGTAAATTAACCGGAATTGCACAGGGAAAGGATTGTATAGAGATTGATGGGGTGAAACGTACTGGCATATTCGCACTTGTAGAGGATAAGATAGTCTTTGAACTTGATCCGATAAATAGAACATATAAGTTTACCGGGGAAATAGAAGCCAATATTGGAAGAATTGGGAATCTGAGAATAGATGGCAATACACTTAAAGCTCTCGGTTTCAATTTAGGGATTGAAATAGATAGTGGAGACGGTCGATCTCTATCTTTAGGTGGATTATATTCCTCACTTATTAGCATGAGAATAGATAGTTCTACTGACGGACGCGGTAATACAGGCATTAATATTGATAGTTATGGAAGTAATAATATATGTCTGGATGTTTTAGCTAATGCCGGGAGTAAATTTGCAATTAAGTCTATCGGTCCTCATCAATTTTATCAGCGTGCAGGAGAAGTTTGGGACTCTCCGGGTGTTTTGTGGGCTGGAAGATGCGAGGCTGGTGGAGGAGTGTCTAGTAGTTGGGGGCAGGGAGCAGGTAATGTCAGCTGTACTAATACCTCCCAGGGTTATTACAGAATAGACCACCAGATAGGACATAGCCAATATTTTGTATCAATTACGGGCACTCCGTATGGACAGGATGATTCGGCACATATTTTTGGTATACTCTGCGATAGGTATGACACATATTTTGTTGTCAGGATAGTGGATGCAACACGTGGTTCGAGAAACTTTACCTTTGAAGTCGCCATATTCGGACGGAATAGATATAATACATACTAAATTTATGGAACTAAACGATTGGCTAACTATACTCGGAGCTTTAGGAGGCTTGGAAGCAATCAAGTGGATAGTTAACTTCTAGGTTAATCGGAAGACTGACGCAAGGAAAGAGGATGCGGCGGCAGATGCAGCAGAGAATGAGCATGAACGTAATCAAGTTGCTTGGTTGGAGGAACGTATTGCTCAACGGGATGCAAAGATTGATGCTATTTATGTTGAGTTACGAGAGGAGCAATCTGCTCATTTGGAAGATATACATAAAAGATATGTGGCAGAATTGCAACTTAAAGAAGCTGAATTGAGTAGATGCGATTTATGGGAATGTCTGAAAAGGATTCCACCCAAATTTAAAAATAAAATCAAGGAGGAACAACTATGAGAATATTGATTGATAACGGACATGGTGAGAATACTCCCGGCAAGCGTTCGCCAGATGGAAAATTGAGAGAATGGGAATATACAAGAAGGATTGCTGATATGGTAATAATTGGATTACGAAATAAAGGGATAGATGCGGAAAGGATCGTTAAAGAAATGGTAGATATACCTTTATCTGTCCGATGTAGGCGTGCAAATACGATTTATAGAGAAACCGGAGGTAATGCTATATTAGTTTCTATTCATTGTAATGCCGCAGGGATGGGTTCGGATTGGTTGTCTGCACATGGATGGAGAGTATTTGTATCCAACAATGCTTCGATAAATAGTAAGAATCTGGCTGTATGCTTGGCTGAAACGGCCATAAAGAAAGGTCTTTTTGTTCGTCAACCAGTTTTTGGGCAACTATTCTGGATGCAAAATCTGGCTATATGTCGGGATACACTTTGCCCGGCCATATTGACGGAGAATTTCTTTCAGGATAACAAGGAGGATGTTGAATTTCTATTATCAGATGAAGGTAAACAAAAGGTAGCGCAAATTCATGTAGAAGGAATTCTGGATTACTTGAAAAAAGGTAGAGGATGAAGCGGCTTCCATGTATATTGATCATCCTTATCACGTTGGGAGGATGGTTAAGCTCTTGTAGAACCCAATATATCCCCGTCGAGACGATAAAAATGGAATATCGGACTCGTGACAGTATCCTGCATGACAGCATTTATCATCGTGACAGTGTATATGTGGCTGTGAAAGGAGATACGGTATATGAGTATAAATATAAGTATCTATATAAGTATCAGTATATCAACAAAACAGATACTTTAATAAAGACTGACTCCATACCTATTCCTTATCAGGTAGAGAAGCAGCTATCTAAATGGCAGAAGTTTAAACTGGACTTTGGAGGCGTTGCCATGCTGATAGCGATTATGATTGTAATAATAATATTGAAAAACTTAAAAATGTAATAAATCATGAGTGAAGAATTGAAGGGAACAAATATATATGCTCCTATTGTTCCGGGCACTGACGAGGATAAATATCCAACCCATTACAGTAAGTATGGGAAAGGTGGATTCAAATGCGTGCGTACTATTGTGGAAAGAGATGCCATTCCGGTAAACAGGTTGGAAGTTCCGACTTTATGCTATGTATTTGACGAAGATCTCTTTTTTGTTTGGGATGGAACGAACTGGAATGATAAAGAAATGGGAGGCGTTGATGTAGGTTTACAGCGTAATGTACGTGTTGTGAATAATCTTGATAGTAAAAATGTTACAGCAAGTAAAGGGGAACCATGTCTCTTGAAATTTACATTTGTTAGTCAGGAACGTTATAGTTCGAAAGAACCTTATGAAAATACTGGTGAGCAGGGACTTTGTCAGATCTCTGTACGTAAATCTAATAGCTCGGAATATGAAGTGGTAAAGATGATTTATGTAAAATCTGATACTCCTCTTAGTGTGGATGTTTCTGAGTTCTTGACTTCCGGTACTAATAATGTGATGATAAAAGTGACAGGGGAAATAACGGAAGTGACGACGCCTGCATTTGTCTATACAGTGCAGCTGACTGCTTTATCTATCAGTGCTGATAACTTTAAATGGTGGACTGCTTACAATGGAGATATTACTTTGCCGTTAATTATCGGTGGTAATATTTCTAAAACGCTATATGTTACCGTTACCGGTGAAGGTTACAATGAATCTTATCAGGTCCCTCTTGGCACATTCGTGTATACGGAGACTGCGTACAATTACTCCGTTCTCCATCCTGGGAAAACAGGAGTGTATAATATATCTGCCTATATTTCCAATTCTGATGGAACTATCAAAACAAAGACTGTTTCATTTAATGTCATTTGTGCAATAGCCGGAGAACAAGTAAAACTTATTGCGATGAATAATGTACTTCAAAAAGCAGCTAACTGGACAGAAAATACTCTGTTTGATTATTCTATGTACGATGGGGATAATGTCAATACTTCTGCTCGTTTTATCATCAAACAAAATGAAGATAGTGTATTTACTTCTGATGAGGACAGTATTGCATGTTCCACAAAACACACATTCTCATTCCCAATGGAAATTGAGACTATGGATAATGCTGATTTTGAAATCATCACTCATATCCTTGATAATGACGATGTAGAACTAACTACGCCAATCACATTCCCTGTAAATAATTCGCTTGGGTACTCCGCGACTGCCGGGGCTGTGTTCTACATGAACCCTAAAACCCGTTCTAACCGCCAAGGAAATAGACAGGAGATTATTAACGAAATTGACGGTACTGTCATAAATGGAAGCTGGAAGGGTATGAACTGGGGTAATGATGGTTGGCAATCTGATGGAGATGGTAATAAAGCGCTTCGATTGATGGCAGGATCATTGTTAGAAATGAGTTATATTCCCTTTGCCAATGAATGTGCGCGTACTGGAAAAACAATTGAAATAGATTATAAAATCGATAATGTAACGGACTATTCAGACCCCATTATCACTATTTCCAGCCCATCCGGTGATTCATTCGTTGGATTGAATATTTATGCGGATGACATTATTATGCATAGCCAGTCATTAAAGAATGATGAAGTTCAAAGTTTGCACACATTCGAAGGAAAGCGTACTAAACTTACGTTGACTATTTTACCGGATGCTTACGGGAATCCGGATTTTAACCTTTGTATCTTGTATATTAATGGCAGAAAGAATAGGGAATTTACTTATGAAAATAATGATTACTTCGCCCATAATGGAAATATCATCATAGGTTCGGATTACGCTGATGTGGATATTTATGGAATACGAGAGTATAATTTAGGATTGACCTCTCAAGGGGTTTTAAGAAATCACATAAACTGGTTAGTAACGACTGATTCAAAAAAGAAAGAGACAGAAGACAACGATATTCTTGACTCACACGGTTCTGAAATTGATTTCGAAAACACCAAGGATCAGTTTAATGTGATAACGTTTGACAATACAATTCCCTATATGGCGGACCAGTCTACTCGAATAGGGAATCTGGAAGTCTTTTTCTACGATCACCCAGAATGGAATGTTTCGATAAGCAATGTAACAGCCAAAGGGCAGGGGACATCTTCAATGAAATATTGGATTTGGAATACCCGTTACCAATTAGATAAGAAACTTTCCGTAATTTTCTATGCGGATAACACAGCCTCTAAAGCTGGAGCTAAGTGGTCTATGACGCCTAATCTTCCTGCGGGACGTAAGTTTACAGCAAAAAAGAACTATGCTTCCAGTATGCAGTCTCATAAGATTGGTGCTGTTAACTCTTATACGGATCTTATACGCGAAGTCGGAATATTGAATGAAGCAATGCAAGCCGATAGCAAAGTACGCGTATCGGTGTGGGAAGCTCCTTTCGTATGCTTTGAAAAACAAATGAACGACGAAGGAGAAATAATTTATATTTTCTGCGGATTATATACTTTCGGTCCTGATAAAGGGGATGCCGACACCTTTGGATACAATACAGATACATATCCTAATATGCTAAGTATCGAAGGCTCCGACAATTCACCGCTTTGTACACTGTTCCGTGTGCCTTGGAATCCGAATAAGAGTTATATTGTTTATAACGAAGACAAAGAAGCATGGCAATATAATGGCGCAAACTCATGGAATTTCGGTGAAGGCGCAATAGAAAATATTCCTCTATTCATTCCGGCATACAACATTGTATATCAGTGCTCTCCAAGATTGCGTCCCTTTAATGGAACATTGGAAGAATTAAACGCTCAACTTGCCGACTATAAGAATGAACCTTGTGAGTTCTGGATTGCAAAATCGGATGATATTAATCAATACAATGTTTATTATTTTGAGTCCGCAGAAGGTAAATTCATGCCTTCTGATATTGGCAATGGGCAAATTAATCTGGTTACTCAACTTGTAGACAACGGGTATGGTCTTACAGCCGCTAATCTTGCTGGGAAAAGTCATGAAGAGTTGAATACGCTCTTTATTAATGCACGTGTTGCTAAATTCCGTTTAGAAGCTCCATTGCATTGGGATATAGAAGAC
>ERZ1504291.771-NODE-771-length-6968-cov-6.168523_pt1 | contig 6968 bp, 10 predicted proteins | sample MGYA00575496_ERZ1504291 | MGnify/ENA primary metagenome ERZ1504291 (study PRJEB39906, sample SAMEA3182089) | gut metagenome | biome: human; feature: gut; material: Stool; isolation source: human stools | place: Canada | collected 2013-02-04 ... | reverse complement strand
CCGATTATCAATACCTTTCAATCCTTGAGTGAGATTCCGGTATCATCTCCCGAATCTGATGCCATGAGCAAGGATATGAAAAAACGAGGATTCAAGTTCTTCGGATCTACCATCTGCTACGCCCACTTGCAGGCTGCGGGATTCGTCAACGATCATCTGGCGGACTGTATCTGTCGAAAAGGATAAATGACAGTATAACTTCATATAAAGTAAAAGGCGGTATTTCCTTGCATGGATTTACCGCCTTCTCGTTTTACTTTTTTATTCCCAAAATACTTCTTGCTTTCTCTTCACTGGAGATAAAATCGAGTGCATTGATTATCTCGTCATAATTCTCCCGGTCGGAGATATTCGGAGCTAAGATTTTCAGGACTTCCAGTTTGTCATCATCAAACCGGTATATCGACATCATCCGCACACACTGCTTGCAACTTAATCCCCTGTTACCGATTCCGGCTTCCAGCAAATCCAGTTGATCGTCTTTGAAAGGTTTGGCCTTCACTTTGCTGTAAAGAGACTGGAAGTCTCTCTCATTCATTCCGTTCCCAATGTTGGCATGTGGCCGGGAAGGTATATTCCCATTGACTTCTACGGACGGATAAACCGCTACGGGAGAAGGGGGAGCATCTGCCCGGAAAGAATCCATACTAATCACACGCCCGTCAATGAAGCTGACTATAATCGTAGTCCATCCGGCATTGTCAGCAACATTCTTTACGAACTCCCACTCCTCCACGTCATGATCAAAACGGCGATAGTCCGGCTTCCCAAGTATAGATGACACTTCTTTCTGACTCATTCCCTTCTGAACGCTCATCATGACACCTTTGTCAATCCCTAAAATCATGGCACAACTACCCATACAGATTGCAAATGCCAGTAGTGCTAATGTCAGTTTTATTGTTTTCATTGTATATATTGTTTTTAGTTTTTATGTTGCTACAAATATAAGTGGAGAAAAACATATAATATTATCTTTTTCCCTATTATTTAGGGAGATTTCCCTATTATGTCAGTATTCACAATGCTCCGAATTCTCTTCGTATCACGGGAAATAAGAGAATAATTCTGATAATCAACCAATATTAAATAGAACCTTATTCAATTTTTTCAAATTAATTTCATATCTTTACCAAAATATCTACTACTATGACACAGATAATCAGATTTCTTTTCTACATTTCGATGTCCTTTTTATTTTGTACAGTCGGACACGCACAGCAACAAGATTCAGTAACTATTAGTGGACGAGTGACAAATTTCAATGGGCAACCGATAGATAGTTGTTCTGTATGTTGGTACACTCCCCGATTCAATCCTGTATCAGAAGGTATCACTAATAAAGATGGCTACTACACTGTCAGGGTACCTAAAGGTAAATATCAAAGTGTATATGCTATCTACTATCCTACTTATGCACACACAGCCCTCAAACTTGGACTCCCCGAAGCGGAACACCGTTTAGAGTTTTGGGCATGGGATTTTATTGCCGATCGCGACACTACGTTAAACATACGATATCATCGTATGGAAGCTTATGGAATACGTGCTTTCCGCATCCCCGGCGCTATGCCTGCTTATCAGATATATGTCCGCCCCATGAGTCTGACACGCTTTTACGAATGGATGAAGACCTCCGAACCGGCTTCTATTGTGCGCAATGAAGATCTTAGCAATAAGAAACAGCAAGCTCAAAGTAAAGAAGCCAAAGTGGATCAATGGGCTCCACCAATCGATCAACTGAAAGTTGTTGTCTGGATAGATGGCGAAGAAGTTCCCATTCTGATGAAGCAGGAAATAAAAGAATACTACGATGCCGACGAATATGGAAGCGCCTACCTGCTGACGGTAGATCTCCCTAAGCATTTGCAGAATGACCTCCCTTATCGTGTATTCAAATTAGAACTGACCGATTTGGAGAATGGTGATCGTGGCGAGGGTCTTTATTATATGGAAAAAGAAAACTATATAAAATAGGTATTAAATATCACTTTCCTTTTTTTCGTTAGCATCATTTGCCACCTTGTTTGTATTCACAGGGGGAGACGCCTTTATGACGCTTAAAAGTCCGGTTGAAATATGGTACATTATTAAAACCAACATTATAGCAGATTTCTGAAACCGTCATCCTCTTCTGCCTCAAAAGCTGGCAGGCTAAACCTATACGATACTCGTTCAGATAAGTGACAAAAGTCTTTCCGGTAGCTTTCTTGAAGAATATACAGAAAGAAGCCCGGTTCATGCCTACATACCGTGCCACATCATCGAGCGTAATGTTCCGCTTTGCATTGCAGATAACGTATGTCTGGATCTGATTCATACGCTTCGTTTCTTTGTCAATCCTCTGATATTTACCTACCACGTGCTCACTGCCGCTATCTGCCATTATCAGGATGAGCTTTATCATGGACGCAACTTTTTCAGCTTCACTTTGATTACACATCTCTTCCATAAGGTCAATGATTGCCTCCGACTTTTCCTTATCGAATTTCACCGCATCATACTTCTTCTTCAACTTATCTATATGTCCGCACAGTTCCGGAAAAGTACCGGAACACCTATCGAGGAAATCATTGTCAAACGTCACGGTAATGTTCGCAATCCTGCCCTGCGCATCCGTATCATCGCCCTCAAAGTACCAGCAATGCGGAATTTCCGGCGGTATCATAACTACCTCTCCGCCAAGAAAAGGTTCCGTCATGTCGCCTATCAACCTCATGCCGGAACCTACGATCACATACGAAAGCTCCCAGGTAGATTGCTGATGTAAACCTATTTGTTCATCGGGCGCAAGATGAACATTCTCGAAAGTAAAAGAACGTCTTTCTGATTGGGGCATTATACTATAATTTAATATTTTCTATTATTTTCTTCCTTATATAGGGAAATATGCAAATATAAGACAATTCTAATAAACGATAAGATAAATGTGTAAACTAATTGAGGGATAACTTTGCACGCGATATAAAACTGATAATATCAGATATCTGGATAACTTAGGTCCTGCCAGGTTTGCGAAAATATGGCAGGGTATTTTTTAGTGTGAAAATGAATTTAATATCAAAATAATGAATACAACAACTTATTTGGCATCGAAGCCGCGCTATGAAATACTGGACGGACTACGCGGCGTTGCCGCAATGATTGTGGTAGCTTACCACTTGTTTGAAACTTATTCTGCGGGCCCTGTCCATCAGATTTTGAATCATGGTTATCTGGCTGTGGATTTCTTTTTTGTTCTTTCCGGTTTTGTGATAGGGTATGCCTATGATGACCGCTGGGACAGGATGTCCATAAAAGATTTCTTTAAGCGACGCCTGGTACGCCTGCATCCTATGGTGATTATGGGCACGTTAATAGGAGCTGTCTTTTTCTATCTGGGTGACTGTTCCGCTTTCCCTCTGATTATGGAAACACCTTGGTGGAAAGTCCTCCTGATGGTTCTGCTCGGTTGCCTGATGATTCCCACACCAGTTTCATGGGACATACGGGGCTGGTGGGAAGTAAACTCCCTGAACGGCCCTACCTGGTCGCTAATGTGGGAGTATATAGCAAACATCCTTTATGCTTTGTTTATCCGCCATTTCTCTAAAATCGCCTTGGGAATCTTTGTTGCCCTGGCAGCGTTGCTGACTATCGACATAGCATTCAATATAGATACTTTTGGTCTGTTGACCACAAGAGAAGCGGCTGCATATACCTTTATCGGCGGATGGAGCCTTACTCCTGATCAACTCTACATCGGTATATCCCGACTGCTTTATCCTTTCTTCGTGGGGCTATTGCTTTCGCGCGTCAACAAATTGATAAAGATAAAAAGAGGATTTTACTGGTGCTCATTGCTGATAGTTGCCATTTTAGTTATGCCCCGCATCGGCGGTACGGAAGCCATGTGGATGAACGGTGCTTACGAAGCTTTTTGTGTACTTATTATGTTCCCTTTAATAGTAGCGATGGGAGCAGGCAGCAATGTGACGGGAAAACGTTCCGTAGCCATCTGTCAATTTCTCGGAGAGATCTCCTACCCTCTTTATATCACACATTTTCCGCTGATTTATATGCAGATAGCCTGGGCACGGAATCATCCGGACGCACCTTTAGGAATGCATGTTTTGCTTGCAGTTTCCATCTTCATTTTATCCATTGCTATCGCATATGCTTGCCTTAAACTGTATGACGAACCGGTACGTGAATGGCTGAAAAGGCGTTTTTTGATGAAAAAAAGGTAAAACTATGGCGAAAAGCATCTTTTTCTTATCTTTGGCACATTAATATGATGAGTAAGTTATCTCCGTAATGACTTGAATGCTCTAAAAATTAGTAGATCTCAATATATGAAAACAGAATTGGAAAAGTGCTTAGCCGGAGAACCGTTCAACGGCGGTGACAAAGTATTGGCAGATATGACGCTGAATGCTAAAAGATTATTGAAACAGCTAAATGAAACGGATTATGCCGACACGGAACAGAGAAAGCGAATCTTTCATGATTTGTTCGGCAAGATGGGAGAACACGTTCACATCGATATTGATTTCCATTGCGAATACGGGAAGCATATTTTCATTGGTGACCAGGTTATCATCAATATGAACTGTACGTTTGTAGACAACAACATAATCGAGATAGGCGACAATGTGTTGATAGCGTCCAATGTACAGATATACACAGCCACTCACTCTACCAAATTACAAGAAAGAGTCGTGGCGGATTGGGAAGCAGGAGAAGGTATTTGCAAAACCTATGCACTCCCCGTAAGAATAAATGATGGAGCGTGGATTGGTGGTGGTGCAATAATCCTACCGGGAGTGACAATTGGGAAAAACAGTGTCATAGGTGCCGGCAGTATAGTAACCCACTCTATTCCTGATAACTGCGTAGCCGTGGGAAATCCTTGCAGGGTGATTAAACAAATTGACAATGAAGTGGTTTAACAGAACTATCACAATGTATCATTGATCTGTATTCCTCAAAGTATTTAAGCTATACTTTGAGGAATATTTTTTGTGAAGACCTGATTTTAGAATCATTTCAATGCCTTACCATCCGAAAAAGCCTTACCCACCTTTTCGCCCACCTTCAAATAGTCGTTGTTAAACGGGTCGAAGATGATGGGAGCTACTTTGGAAGCATCTACTTTTCCGTTTTCATCAAGTACACGCTCGTCTACACTAACATTTACAATCTCTCCACGCAATATGCAGGTTTCGGGATTGTAATCTTTCAGTTTACACTCCACCGCTACGGACAGTTCGTCAATCAACGGGGCGTCCACGAACTCCGAACGGGTGGCATGGAAGCCTGCACGGGCGAATTTATCTGTTACCTTATTGCCGGAAACAATACCTACGTAATCGCAGGCAACAACCTGCCCCACTTCCGCCATACTTACTGTAAATGCTTTGCGTTTCAGGATATTCGCAGTGGTCTTGTGTCCTTCACTGATGCAAATACTGATCTCTTTCATTTCACTGATACCGCCCCAAGCCGCATTCATAGCGTTTGGGAGTCCATTTTCATCATAAGCAGCGATGATAAACACCGGCTGCGGATAGGAAAAGGGTTTTGCTCCGTAATTCTTTCTCATACTAATTTATTTTTTAGTCCATTGTTTAATGTCTTCTTTGGTCGCACCGTTCAGCAGTTTGCCTTTCTGCCACTTCAGATTGGAATAAGTTTTCTGCAACTCTTTTTCGGAATTGGAGATACTGCTTCCGCCCGATGTGGCAAACAGAATCACTGTCTTACCTGAAAAATCACCACTTTCTATAAAAGTATTGATGATTCTCGGAGCTAAATTCCACCAGATGGGAAAACCAATATAAACAGTATCATAGTCCGCCAGGTTCGCCGCTTTGGAGCTTAAGGCAGGACGTGATTTGGCATCCGCCATCTCCACACTGCTGCGTGAGGACTTGTCGTGCCAATCCAGATCAGCAGAGGTGTACTTCTTCGCAGGCTGTATTTCGTAGAGAGTACCACTTGTGACTTCAGCAACGACCTTGGCTGCTTTTTCTGTTGTTCCCGTTGCCGAGAAATAGGCAACCAATGTCTTAGAACTTTGTTTCTGTGCGATTGCGGTCAAACATAACGCCATAATCGCTACCATAAAGAATGTAAGTCTTTTCATACGATATATTATTTAGTTCAAACATAGATTACTTTTCCGTAGCAAACGCTTCGATTCGGGAAGCATATTGCAATGATACAAAATTACGGAGTATTATCCAGTATGCAGGTATATAAATTACGGAATATATAACCAATATTACGGATGTATCTCCTTTTGACATACTTTATACCCCCTATTATTGGATTGTAACTATTTTGTAGTTACATTTGCTAAACTTATAAATGAATGGGAACAAAAGAAAAACTTATCGAACGTTTCAAGTCGTTACCAGCAAATTTTACATTTGAAGAAATGGAACGCTTGTTGTCGATATTTGGTTATGAAAAATCGAATAAAGGTAAAACTTCCGGTTTGAGAGTTATCTTTAAGAATGGAGACAAACGCCCTATAATGATTCACAAACCTCATCCCGGCAACCTTATCAAAGGGTATGCAATGAAACAAGTATTAAATGATTTGATGGATGCAGGTTTTATAAAATGAAGAAAGGAGTATTATTATGAATACATTAAGGTACAAAGGTTTCATTGGGTCTGTCAACTTCAGTGAAGAAGACAGCGTTTTTTTCGGTAAAATAGAAGGAATAAATGGAATGGTTAATTTCGAAGGACAGAGTGTTCAAGAACTGACAGAAGCATTTCATGGAGCAGTCGATGATTATCTGGCTTATTGTGAAGAAGAAGGGGTACAACCGCACAAAAGCTATTCAGGATCATTAAATGTTCGTCTGACTCCTTAGATACATAGCCATATCGCAATGCTGGCACAGCGTGCAGGTATCTCTATCAATGCTTTCACCAAACAAGCACTGGAGAAGCAAATTACAGCTATGTTATAG
>ERZ1504291.752-NODE-752-length-7116-cov-5.334655_pt1 | contig 7116 bp, 7 predicted proteins | sample MGYA00575496_ERZ1504291 | MGnify/ENA primary metagenome ERZ1504291 (study PRJEB39906, sample SAMEA3182089) | gut metagenome | biome: human; feature: gut; material: Stool; isolation source: human stools | place: Canada | collected 2013-02-04 ... | reverse complement strand
TATTCAGGAAAATATCAAAGTAAAACAGGCTGAATATGATGCTGCCAAGGCAGACTATGATGCTGCAAGCGCTCAATTGAAAGCACTTCTTGCTATCTTCTTGAAATAATTCCCTAACTACGTAAAAGTAACAAGATGATAAAAAAACTATGCACATTACTTTTGCTGACCTGTATGACAGCTGCGCCTTCAATGGCGCAGCGTTACAGCAGCAGTGATGATGCGTCGTTTGCCCCGAAGAAAGGACAGTGGCAGGTTTCAGTCCTGCTTGGTAGCGGAAAGTTTTTTAACGAAAACACTTCTTATCTGCTTCCCAAGTTCTCCAATGACGGAGGAGTAGTCGGACTTCCAAATGGAGGGACGGATAACTCCGGCGACCTGAACCGCTATCTGAACATCGGGAGTCTGAATAATAATAGTCTGGTCAATATAGCCGGAATTGAAGGTAAGTATTTCGTGTCTGACAATTGGGATGTAAATTTCCAGTTCAGCATGAACGTCAGCCTCACTCCTAAGAAAGACTATGTAGAAGGAGACAACAGTGTACCCGACATGATTATCCCTGCGCAAAGTTATATCAATGCGCAGATGACTAACAACTGGTATGTATCTGTCGGTTCCAACTACTATTTCAAGACTCGCAACGAACGTATTCATCCATATCTCGGAGGCGCACTCGGCTTCCAGATGGCACGCATTGAAACGACCGAACCATACACCGGAGACACCTACAAGGATAGTGACGACTCGGAAGAACTTCCGTCACAGGTCTATGTTTCCGGAAGTAAAGCCGGTCAGATGTACGGTTTCAAAGTAGCTGCCGTAGCAGGTATTGAGTATAGCATTGCCAAAGGTTTTGTTTTCGGTTTCGAAATGCACCCTCTGGCTTACCGCTATGACTTGATACAGATTTGCCCGAAAGGATTTGATAAATATAACGCCAGTCACCACAATATCAAAATATTTGAAATGCCTGTGGTGAAACTGGGATTCAGATTCTAAGGATGAATGATTATACAAATGTATGAATGAAAAGAGAAAGCCGTTCAGCTGATAGTGCGGACGGCTTTTCTTTTTTAAAGAAGAATGAAGAGCTTAATGAACAGATATGTGAAACTTTTATCTTTTCTTCCGGGAATATGTCTGATAGTGGCTTGCACCGGGCATCAGATAAAAGGTTACGAGATTAACGGCAGTGCACCTTTGCCCGAATTCGAAGGAAAAATGGTTTATATGAAAGATGTTTCGAGCGGGCAGCCGGTAGATAGTGCAGAAATAATCCACGGAAAGTTTGATTTTTCCGATACGGGGACTATTGTGTCGCCCGTAGTAAAAGTGCTTTCTATTCGTGCCAGCAAATCGGGACTGGAATACCGCCTCCCTGTTGTCATAGAAAATGGTAGTATCCAAGCCTATATTTCCGATGTGGTTTGCACAGGAGGAACAATGCTGAATGAACGAATGCAGGATTTTCTCATGGCTGTTGATGAATATTCCACAGCCTGCGAGAACAAGCAAACGGAACAGATAAAATCCGGATTTGCGGATTTATTGAAAAAATACATAGAAATCAATGATGACAATGCAGTAGGAGAATATATTCGGACTGCCTATCGTTCATCACTTTGATGCAATCAGATTGCTTTTAAGACTATAAACTAAATTTCCCACATAATAATATCCTCTCCAGATATTTCCTCCATATTTTTATAGAAGGGAATGTTGCATAAGAGAGACAGAAATGCGCCCTTGTGAAAGTCCATATTTCTGTATTGTTATGTTTTGAGGACGTTCCCGTATTTCCCATTCCCTTTTTCCCCCGGGAACGTCCTTTTCAATGACCTTCTGTTGTATATTTCATATAACTTACACTGTATGGAAGAATCTAGTGGATCTGTACTATTGGTAACTTTTCATACAAAGATAGTGTTTTTTACAAATACTTTATATCTTTGCAAAACAATGGCATATGCCGGGATTTAACCATACCACTGAAAATATGAAAACAAAAACTTTATTAGGCTTCTTTCTTCTTTCTGTTATGGCTTTTTGTGTATCAGCCTGTCAAGATGATGCAGAGATTATCTTATTTAGTGGTTCCGAACTGGTTGACGAAACAGGAACTTGTACAAACACTGTTTCTTCTACAGTCTTGTATCTTAACGGATGGGAAGCGGAGAATATCGGGATAGCCAATGGAAAAGGTGGCTACTCTGCACAAAGCTCCGATGAAACAATTGTGACAGCAACAGTCATCGACAACCGATTATGGCTTAGTTCGCATGGTAAAAAAGGGAAAGTAACGGTTACCGTTACTGATAAGGATGGTAATTATGTCACCCTGCCTGTGACTGTTTCTTATGGCGTATTGACATTTATGTGCGTCGATCAACCTGAATTTCAGGTTTCCAGACCCAGTGAAGATATGTTGTCATTGGATTCGGAAAGCGAGTTGCAGGAAAAAGTAAATGTGGCAATGGCTCCTTATTCTTTTATAAATAAAGGAGATATCTGTATTTTGCGGCCGGATGATGTATATCATTTATCTGAAGAAGGAACAGGAGGGAAATTCATTTATAAGACAGAGGATGAGCAAATTCTTGTTGAAGGAACATACCAGATAGAGTGGGCTTCATTGGGTGGAAAACAGAAAAAGGCTTTTGTCTTTACATATATAGATAAAAATAATGTAGAGCAACAACACACGTTTTTTAATTTTAGTCCGTATTTAGGAACTCAAAGTTCTACAAGAGAAAGAGGACCGATTACTACGGCATGGTTGGAGGAGGTATCCGATTCACCTTATCTGGAAGGAGTTTTGCCGGCGGATAGAACAGTTGTATATTGGGTGGATACAGTGATTTCCAGTTTGTCTGCCGAGGCTGTGTGATTGGAAGTAACTGATTAAAAAAGGAAAAGCTCTTTATAAGGGACTGAATGTTTGGAAAGCCCTTGAAGCGAAAATCATTCTTATTGAGATATTAAAGTGCACCCCAAAAGTTTTAGATCTAACTTTTGGAGTGCACTTTATTCAAGGTCCTTTCGGATATTCAGGTGAGTATATTTTCAGCCGCTTTCTGATTATTTACGTATATCTTATTGCAAAGCCCGGATACGTACTTCTGTGCCTGTCTCATTTTTCAATCCGTCTTTTACTTTATGGATATCTGTTTCTCCGTAATGATAAGGGTACAAAACACGTGGCTTGATGATTTTGGCTGCCCGTATCGCTTGTTCCGGTGTCATGGTATATGGTTGGTTAACCGGCAGAAAAGCGATATCAATATCTTTCACCTGGTTTAGTTCCGGAATATCCTCCGTATCTCCGGCAATATAAATACGAGTTCCTCCTAAAGTCAGAATATATCCGTTGTCACGTCCTTTGGGATGAAATTTATCCCTGCCGGGAGTCGTATTATAGGCGGGTACGGCTTCCAGTTTGATATCTTTGGCGAGTTGAAGCACATCACCGTTCTTCATCTCTTGTCCTCTATTCAGCATTTTCCGGCAATTAGGATTAGCTATAATTTTGGTCTGGTTTGTTTCGATAGCTGCTATTGCTTTGGTATCGAAATGGTCGCCATGTTCATGCGTAATCAGAATGAAATCCGCCTTCGGCTGTTGTGTATAGTCGGCATAATCGGAAACAGGATCAATGAATATTTTTTGTCCTGCATAGTCCAGTAATAAGCTGGCATGTTTGAAGAAAATGATCTTCAAGCTTTTACCATTCTTGGTGGTAAACGAATCCATTTCAAAGTTTGACATCTTTGCTGTCTGATTAATTGGTTTATCAAACGAATGGGAATAAGAAAATCCGTAAGAAAGGCATAATACGAATGCTACTAATAGATTCTTTTTCATATCTCTACAGAATTTGGTTCCCTGCAAAGATAAACATCCGGGAGGATTTATCGGTTCACATTTGAAATGATTCTCTTCGAAATTAACTTTCTTTTTGTGGTAAATAAAAAGGCACGGAAAATCTTTCATTCCCGTGCCTTTTCTTAGTATTTGATACCTTTACGGTATTGTTATGCGTTCAAAGCCTGTTCGATATCAGCAATGATATCATCCGCATTTTCGATACCTACCGATAGGCGGATCAGGTCCGGACGTACACCGGCTTCCATTAGTTGCTCATCCGTCAACTGGCGGTGAGTATGGCTTGCCGGATGGAGCACGCAACTGCGTGCATCAGCTACGTGAGTAACGATAGCGATGAATTCCAGTGAATCCATAAACTTGATAGACACATCACGTCCGCCTTTCAGACCAAAGGAGATGACTCCGCAAGAACCGTTCGGCATATATTTCTGTGCCAGGCTGTAATATTTGTTGTCCGGCAGACCACAATAGTTTACCCAAGCTACTTTCTCATTTTTAGAAAGATATTCGGCCACTTTCTGTGCGTTACGGCAGTGTTGAGGCATACGTAGGTGCAGTGTCTCAAGTCCCAGATTCAATAAGAAAGAGTTTTGCGGGCTTTGGATGCTGCCGAGGTCACGCATCAGTTGGGCAGTTGCTTTGGTGATATAAGCACCTTTGCCGAATGCTTTGGTATAAGTCAGTCCGTGGTATGACTCGTCCGGAGTACAAAGTCCCGGGAATTTTTCAGCATGAGCATCCCAGTCAAAATTACCGCTGTCTACGATACAGCCACCTACGCTTGTAGCGTGTCCGTCCATGTATTTGGTAGTAGAATGAACCACGATGTCAGCTCCCCATTCAAATGGGCGGCAGTTGATCGGGGTCGGGAAAGTGTTGTCAACAATCAAGGGAACCCCGTGACTGTGTGCAATGCGTGCAAATTTCTCAATATCCAGTACTTCAAGAGAAGGGTTGGAAATCGTTTCACCGAATAAAGCTTTTGTATTCGGTTTGAAAGCTGCAGAAATTTCTTCTTCGCTGGCATCCGGATTAACGAAAGTCACATCGATGCCTAGCTTCTTCATGGTCACGCCAAACAGGTTGAACGTACCTCCATAAATAGCGGAAGAGCAAACAAAGTGATCTCCTGCCTGACAGATATTAAAAATGGCATAGAAGTTGGCAGCCTGACCGCTGGAAGTCAGCATAGCGGCTACACCACCTTCAAGAGCGGCGATTTTGGCGGCAACGGCGTCATTCGTTGGATTTTGCAGACGGGTATAAAAGTAACCACTGTCTTCCAGGTCGAACAGGCGGGCCATCTGCTCGCTGGTATCGTATTTGAAAGTTGTACTTTGATAGATGGGCAATACGCGTGGTTCGCCTTTTTTAGGCGTCCATCCTGCCTGTACACACAGGGTTTCCGGTTTGAATTGTTTTGCCATAATGTTATCGGGTTTTAATGTTTTATTTCAAAAAATGTTTTAATGCTGCAAAAGTAGGGAAAATAATTGTATTTTTGCCCTGTTTATGAGTGAAATGATACTCTTGCGAAGGAGATAGTTAATGTAGTTATGAAAAATAAACTCTATATTCTTTTATTCTTAGCTTTTCTTTTTTCGGGCACAACTCTTTGGGCACAGCAGAAGGCAACCCCGAAGGCGGGTGAAGGTATCTCTTCTTTTCTGTTGAGGCACAACCGCTCTCCGAAGAAGTATTACGACGACTTTATTGAGCTGAATAAACAGAAACTGGGAAAGAACAATGTGCTTAAAGTGGGCGTGACGTATGTTATTCCTCCCATTAAGAAATCACCTTCCGGAAATACCGGGACAAAGCAACAATCTCCGAAAGCTAAATCAACAAAAATAGGAACTACCCTCAATCAGCCTCTGTTTGGAAAACAACTGGCTGATGTGAAAGTCACTTCCAACCGTCTTGCCGGTGCTTGTTTCTATGTGGTCAGCGGACACGGAGGTCCCGATCCGGGAGCTATTGGAAAAGTGGGTAGATACGAACTGCATGAAGATGAATACGCTTATGATATTGCACTCCGTCTGGCACGTAACCTGATGCAGGAAGGAGCCGAAGTGCATATCATCATTCAAGATGCCAAAGATGGTATTCGGGATGATTCGTATTTGTCGAACAGTAAACGTGAGACTTGTATGGGGGATGCAATTCCTTTAAATCAAGTGCAACGCCTTCAGCAACGTTGTGATAAAATAAACGCCCTTTACCGGAAAGATCGTAAGGATCACTCTTATTGCAGGGCGATTTTTATTCATATCGATAGCCGTAGTAAGGGAAAACAAACGGATGTAGTTTTCTATTATTCGAATAAAAAGGGAGAAAGCAAACGATTGGCAAATAATATGAAAGATACGTTTGAGTCAAAATATGATAAGCATCAACCCAACCGGGGCTTTTCCGGCACAGTAAGCGGGCGTAACTTATACGTACTTTCCCATACCACTCCCGCTTCCGTCTTTGTGGAGTTGGGTAATATCCAGAATACGTTCGATCAGCGTCGGTTGGTGATGAATTCCAATCGTCAGGCACTCGCCAAATGGCTGATGGAAGGCTTCCTGAAAGACTACAAGGAGAAGAAATAACATTTTTACTTCTCCTTTCGTGAACAAAATAAAAATCTGAATGTTTTATATATGCAAATCGCCTGATGGCTACTTGTAGGTATGCGAATATATATAGGCTAGTGAATATGCCTCCCCGGCATAACAGGAAGATTGCATAGTAGTTTTGTCGTGTTTTATTTTGTGTTTGTGTTGTGACGGTGCTGCGATGTGAATCGGGGTACCGTTTTTTCGTTTCTCTTGAATTCCTTAAAGGGCGTGCTATTTCATTTTCTTATCATATTATTGAATAAAATCTTATCAATCCTGTGAACAAAATCCGGAAATGTATGTTATTTATTGTGCAAATCGCCTGATAAAGCTTCTTGTGTGTATGCGAATATAGATAAGTCAAGCAAGGTATGCCTCCCCGGCATGACAGGAAGATTGCATAGTAGTTTTGTCGTGTTTTATTTTGTGTTTGTGTTGTGACGGTGCTGCGATGTGAATCGAGGTGCCGTTTTTTTTGTCACATATAAAGAAACGGCAGGCTTACAAATAAGAAACGAGCTTACAAATCTCCTAAAGTATATCATAGAATCTCTGCAAGCTCGTTTTATGAGTGGTGCTTTTGCGCACCTTATCTAGTTGTTATAAAGGCATATTACCATGC
>ERZ1504291.716-NODE-716-length-7383-cov-2.188319_pt1 | contig 7383 bp, 8 predicted proteins | sample MGYA00575496_ERZ1504291 | MGnify/ENA primary metagenome ERZ1504291 (study PRJEB39906, sample SAMEA3182089) | gut metagenome | biome: human; feature: gut; material: Stool; isolation source: human stools | place: Canada | collected 2013-02-04 ... | reverse complement strand
CCTCTCTATTCGTCGGCAGCGTCAGATGTGTATAAGAGACAGCTTATTAATACCACATTTCTTAGCTACTACATTAATGCCATACAAGCAATTCATATACGAGGGAACGGGAAGAACCTTATTGTCCTTTCCTAATCCTTTATATTTTTCAATAATTCTCAAAGGAATATCCAATAGACGAATATTGGACTGTACACCCGTTTTTTGACGGTGCATATAGATCCAAACGTGTTCATCAAAATATGTGCGTAGATTTTCTTCTGATAAATTACGCATATCCGTAAAACTAAGTCCCGTAAAACAGCAAAACGAAAATAGATCCCTTACTAATTCCTGTTTGCCATTTTTTAGCTTGCCATTCATTAGCAGATTGATTTCTTCACGGGTTAAAAAGCCCCGTTCCGTATCTTCTTTTTGGATTTCATATTCACGAAAAGGGTCACGGGTAAGCCAGCCGTTATTGATGGATATTGATACCATTGTACGAAGTGGGCAAGTGTAAATCCAGACGGTATTATTACAACAGCGTTTATCCACACGCAGAAACATATCAAAATCAGTAATAAATGCAGGAGTAAGTTCTTTTAGTGCAATATCGCTCATACGATAACGCTGACCGATAAACTCTTTCAGGTGTTTATAGACTGTAAGATATTTATTAAAACTTGACTTCGACTTCATTCCGGCATTATACAATTTCTCATAATCTTCGTTGTAACGCTCAAAAACTTTGAGCAACGTGTATTGGCGATGCTCCAATCCAAGGAAGGCATTCTTTACCTTCTCGGCGGTAACGTAGTTGTCTCTATCCATTATCTCCTGATAATGTCCGTTGATTTTTACCCGTATCTTATCTAACATACGGTTGGTTTCTAATGCCACCGTGCTGCGACCTGTGGCACGTCCCGTTTTGGCATCCCAGATTTTTGCATCAATGGTAAGTTTGCAACTGAACTGCTTTCGTGTTCCATCAATGGTTACTCTTCCCATAATCGGCGATGTGCCGTCTGCTTTTACCGTCTGTCTTTTCAGGTAAAAAATTGTCGAAAATGTACTCTTCATAACTCTACTTTTTTTAGGTTCAAAAATAATTTGTGTAGAGTTACTTGTTGATATGCAAATCACTGAGCATCACAGAATAAAAACGGAAATTCAAACTTTTTTCAGCCGTTTTGCTCAAAAGAACGATATTTCTTCGTATTTTAGCTCCCGTTCTGCACGAAAACCGTTCATTTCCAACCTTTCCAATTCTTTCCTTGCATTCCTGCCCGTAACCAAGCATAGGTTGCGAATTGGAGTCGTAGCTCCGGTTTGAGTTGGCTTTTAATGGTTTTCGTTGGCTTTATTCCATTTTGCCTGCAAATTCTAAACTGCCTGTTTTTCAAACCTATTGCTCTGCTTTTCTCTATCTCGCTTTTTTATATTATCTTTGTGCCAAGGATTTAAGAAATTACGTCCGAGTTTAAAAGAGAAAGGGATATAATACTTGAAAACCGCCAACCCCTTATCCGTTAGCAGAAGAATATCCTCTTTATCCATTCTCGTTATCATTCAAGAAATAATTCCTCCGAAAATTCTCCCTATCCTGTGGTTTGCATTTGATGATGCGTTCATTCAGTCCCCGTTCTATTTCCGAAAGTTTATAAAGACACCGCCCTCTCAGCATAGAGTAACTTATCAGGTTTTCGTTTCTCAATCGTTGTAATGTGCGTGTACTTATATTCAGGGCATCCGCCACCTGATTAGTATCCAGCCACACCTTATTTTCCTCTTTGGGCATAACCTGTGCCTTTGCCACGAAGTCGGCAATTCGTTGAATTTTCCCGACAAGGTCTTTATACACCTTGCTATCCATTGTTATTACTTCCATATTACAGTTATCATTTTAATTTGCTGCAAAGTTCATCCAATAGTGCCGGAGCATTTGCCAACTTGTTACCAACTTGGCATAACTTTTTTTTCAATATCTGAATATGTAGCATAGCGGGAGGGAGGTACAGTGCAAGTCAGAATCTGGTGCAAGGTGCAAGCCTATACTTATATATATAGGCTCGCACCTTACACCGGAAAAATATTTTTATCTATTTAATACTCAAATAGTTTGGTAGATTAAAAGGAAAGTTGTAGTTTTGAACCCGGAAAGTTAAGCAGACACAACGGTGTCATAAGCAGACAAATCAACATTTTGGAAATCGTTACTAAATCGTTACGGTACGATTTTAGTAGTTTAGAAAGCATTTGTGTTTCAAACACATACAGCCATAAAGTGAAAATCCCAAGCGGATCACACAAAAGGAACTTTGAAAGTTCCTTTTTTTTATTCAAAGAAGGCTAAAGCATCTGATTGATATCTCCTTACAAATCAAAACACAAAGAAGACTTTAACTAAATAACTATATCTAAACCATTCGTTATGAAGAGAAAATTACTATTGCTGGCCCTTTTGGCCTTATCCTTATCTGCCGTTCAGGCTCAAACCAAACTCAAATGGAACGCTTTGTATTGGGCTATGGGTGTAGTGAACATGTCAGCAGAAACCAAACTTGCAGATAAGTGGACATTCAATGGAGATGCCGTATACTCACCCTGGAAAAGCATCGAGGGCAACCCTATGAGATTCGGCCAATTAATTGTAGAAGGCAGATATTACCCTAAAGGAGCATTCAACGGACTCTATGTAGGAGGATATGGCAGTTATCACAGACTGTTTAAATTCACAAAATGGAATTATATCAATCATGATAAATATCAAAAAGGCAATGGCATGTCTTTCGGAGCAACTTTAGGCTATCAAATTAAAATAAACGACCGTTGGGCAGTAGACCTTTTCGCAAGCTATGGATGGCAACATTCCAGATATAAAGGTTATATAAAATCTACCGGAGAAATGTATGTGGGCAAAAATGCCAGCGCCGAATGGTTACCCTACAAATTAGGTGCATCTTTTGTTTACCGACTGGTAAAATAATTCTAAATATCATTAAATAAGCACGTACCTGATTATCTTTATCAGTACATTTGATTGTTACCCATATATATAATCCATAAAATATAAGTATGTATGAAAGCAATCCGAATTATTTTTTCCTTATTGCTGATTATGGCAATCAGTATACCGACTCTTTCTGCACAAACTAAGAAAGAAAAGAAAGAGCTAAAGAAACAAGCGGTTGAAAAACTCATCACATCCGGGAAATATAAAATAGATGTGAACCGGGCACTTCCTGCAAGGGGACGGTCCGTGATGCTGACTTCTCCATATTCTGTAGAAATCAGAAACGATTCCATCATATCCCATCTACCTTATTATGGAAGGGCCTATTCAATTCCTTATGGTGGCGGAGAAGGGCTCAACTTCAAAGCTCCACTTACCGACTACAAGCTGGATTGGGATAAGAAAGGAACAGCAAAAATTAAATTCACGGCACGGAGCACGGAAGATAAATTCGATTTTGATATCGATATTTTTAGCAACGGCTCCTCTACCATATTCGTAAACATGCAAAACCGCCAGTCCATCAACTTTCAGGGAGAAGTAGATATGACGGAAAAAAAAATGGAAAAATAAGGTATATAACCTGCCAATGATTACCTTTCTGCAATGACATCCTAAATTTATGTACATAGAATACCCACCATGCAGTCTGCTCTCCCCCTATATTGACAAATATTGGGAATTTAAAGGCAATCCTGAATATGGAATGCGCATCAACATACTTCCCGACGGATGCACGGATTTTATCTTCACCCTTGGAGAGGCTACACAGACGGTAGATGGCAGGCTAACCATGAAACCTTACCGTTCCTACTTCATTGGACCGATGAATAGTTACTCGGAACTGGTAGCTTATGCGGAAACCATTCATATGCTGGGAGTCCGTTTTCTACCTTCCGGATTATCACGTTTCATACAATTACCCCTGCACGAACTTACCAATCAAAGAATCTGTGCTGATGAAGTAACTAACTTCTTCGATGCCTCGTTTGCAGAAAGACTATGTGAAGAGGATAACTTTGGAGACAGAATAAAGATAATAGAAGAATTATTCATCAAGTCTTTATACAAATATGATCTACAGACGGACCCACAGATTGCGTTTGCCATAGAACAAATAAACCGTCATCAGGGAAAACTCCCGGTACAATCATTAGTGGAAGATATTTGTCTCTGCCAACGACAATTCGAACGTAAATTCAAAATGAATACAGGATATACTCCCAAAATATACAGCAGAATTATGCAATTCAAGAATGCGGTAGATTTATTGAGGAGTGCTACCTGCGATAACCTGTTATCTACTGCTGTTCATGCAGGATACTATGATGTCCCCCATCTTTCAAGAGAAATAAAAAGAATGTCAGGTAATACCCCCTACTCTTTTCTGGCCCTTCCTTCGCCGGAAGAAGAAGTCACGCTGACTTACGTAGAAGCGTAAATGTCGTTTTTATACAATGAAGGAATATCTCCGGCTACTTATATTTGCACCATTCAATTAACAAAACAGATTAAAAAGATGGAAACACTTGAAAAGAAAGCCGCAGAAATGCTTCAAAAGAGCGAAGTAGTAGTTCTTACCTCTATTAACCAAGAGGGATATCCCCGCCCTGTACCAATGAGTATGGTTAAAGCCGAAGGTATTTCAACCGTTTGGATGTCAACCGGAAACGACTCATGGAAAACAGTTGATTTTCGAAAGAATCCGAAAGGTGGTTTATGTTTCTATGCCCAGGGAGACAGTGTTTGCATGACCGGTGATGTAGAAGTTATCACAGATGCAGACATCAAACAAGAACTTTGGCAAGACTGGTTCATCAACCATTTTCCCGGCGGCCCGACTGACCCGAACTATGTCATATTAAAGTTCAAGGCTAACCATGCCACTTACTGGATAGAGGGAAAGTTCATCCACAGAAAAGTTTAATGAGTATTAAGCTGTGTTCAATAAAAAGATAATCTATCGGAAATTAACTCAATAAAGAATATAAATTCATATATTTGCGTTTACTATAAAACGAACTTATATATGAAAATCAAAACTTTATTATTCCTGTTTATCTGTCTCTCTTTAAGTGCCTGCAAGGATGATGACGATCCAAGTGGTAACAGTGATCGTCCTGATACGCAGGCATGGATAGAGGATACCATGCGCGAACATTACTATTGGTACAATGAAATACCGGTAGCCGGCAAGCTGAATTATGCGAATGATCCGGAAACTTTCTTTTATTCATTACTGTCTGATAAAGACGGGAAAGTTCGTGGAAGCAAACACCAATATTTCTCATATATCAAAGAACTCACAGGAGGAAATACGCGTAGTACGATAAATGAAGAGTATTCATACGGTTTTGAATTTACAGGTATTTATGCTGATAAAACACATCAGGACATACTTGCGCTCGTATTATATGTAGTGAAAGATTCGCCGGCTGATGATGCCGGATTGCAACGAGGCGACTGGATTACAAAAATCAATGATGCTCCAGTGACAGATGCTAATTTTGCATCATTATCCGGTGGCGAAGCCTGTTCATTAACAATAGCCAAATGGGACCCGGCAACAAAAAAGTTTGTGCTTCAGAATGAAAAAATAAATTTAGCATCAGCCCGGAAAGTTGAAGATGATCCGGTATATACATGGAATGTCATCGAAAGTCCGGTCAAAAATAAAAAAGTAGGTTATCTGCTTTACAACCATTTCACTGCAGGGAAAAGCGATGATGACACGTCTTACGACAACCATTTAAAATCTCTTTCAGGCTCTGACTTTAACGGAGTGGATGAATTTGTCTTGGATTTACGGTACAACAATGGTGGAGCATTATCTTCCGGTATCTTATTATGTACCATTCTCCAACCGGGAAATCAAGTTGGCAACAAATTAGGTTACCTACAATACAATGATAAACAAAAAAACAAAAAGGTCCAATTTACTACAAACAAGAGTTTGCTCGGATCAAACGGGAAGAACCTGAACCTAAAAACACTGTATGTATTAGTAAGTAGTTCCAGTGCATCCGCTTCGGAAATGGTGATCAACTCATTGGAACCTTTTATGAATGTTGTGGTAATTGGAGAAACAACTGTAGGTAAAAACGTCGGTTCACTGGAATATACAAGCGACGACAAAAAGTGGGAGATGCACCCTATTGTTTGTCAAATATACAATTCAGTAGACTTTACTGATTATGCTGATGGAATAGTGCCGGATGTACAACTTGACGAAGCATTCACATACGTTGATGCTCAAACTGTATCTCCCATTGAAATGTTTCCTTTAGGAGATCCGAATGAACACTTATTTAAAGCTGCCATAGACCTGATTGACGGAAAAAACACCCTCACCCGGAGTATAGATGCACCGGGCACAGTCGCTTACAAAAAGGTTCCCGGTAACTCAATAGACAGAAAAGCAACCGGCAGTGTGATTATTAACAAATAATCTGTAAATTTGCAGTCCGAAATTTACAGACTGTAAATCATGCAAGGAACAAAGAATCTGACTAAAGGGCCTATCAATCGCCAGTTATTTAATCTGGCGATACCTATTATGGCTACTTCCTTTATCCAGATGGCGTACAGCCTGACGGACATGGCATGGGTGGGCCGTTTAGGCAGCGAAGCAGTTGCTGCTGTCGGTGCAGTAGGTATACTCACCTGGATGTCCGGTTCCATAGCCTTGCTGAATAAAGTAGGTTCTGAAGTCAGCGTAGGGCAATCTATCGGGACTCGTAGCGAACAAGATGCACGGCAGTTCGCTTCGCATAATATCAGTATTGCCCTGCTCATTTCTGTATGCTGGGCAGCCCTGTTATTTCTATTTGCCGATCCTATCCTGCATATATTCGAACTGAAAGAGCATATCACACAGAATGCCGTAACTTACCTACGTATTGTCTCAACAGGATTACCTTTCGTATTTTTATCGGCCGCCTTCACAGGAATATACAATGCGGCAGGACGAAGCAAGACACCTTTCTACATCAGTGGTACCGGATTGATAATGAATATCATACTCGACCCGTTATTTATCTTCGGTTTTGGCTGGGGAACAGTGGGTGCAGCCCTCGCCACATGGTTATCCGAAGCTACAGTATTCGGTATTTTCATTTATCAGCTACGGTATAAAGACAATCTGCTGGGAGGCTTCCCTTTTCTTACCCGTCTTAAAAAGAAATACACCCACCGTATATTCAAGCTCGGGCTTCCGGTAGCTACGCTGAATACCTTGTTTGCCTTTGTCAATATGTTCCTTTCGCGTACGGCTTCGGAACAAGGGGGACATATCGGACTTATGGCTTTCACTACCGGAGGACAAATAGAAGCCATCACCTGGAATACCTCCCAAGGTTTCTCTACCGCATTAAGTACCTTCATTGCAC
>ERZ1504291.699-NODE-699-length-7534-cov-4.554085_pt1 | contig 7534 bp, 8 predicted proteins | sample MGYA00575496_ERZ1504291 | MGnify/ENA primary metagenome ERZ1504291 (study PRJEB39906, sample SAMEA3182089) | gut metagenome | biome: human; feature: gut; material: Stool; isolation source: human stools | place: Canada | collected 2013-02-04 ... | reverse complement strand
CGAGATCTAGTACGGTCTCGTGGGCTCGGAGATGTGTATAAGAGACAGGAAAAAGAATATTTCATCCATTTCACTTTTGAACTTATAAAACGAAACTATTTCTTTCAATTCCGAGAACCCCTGTTCCAACAGCAATATTATTTGAGGAATATCTTTAATCCTGTCATTTAAATCGAGTTCATGCATCCTGATTTGATGTTCTAATTTTTCTGCAATGTTTTTTATCTTATCTTTCATTTTTATTGATTTTGAGTAAAAAAAAGGATGATATCGTCAGTTGACGACACACAAAGGCGTTCACTGAATTCCGATAGGATTCAGTGAACGCGAAGCAACAACATGTCGCTGAAAGATAATTAGTGATAGATTTGCCAGAAATACATAATACAGAATTTGTTGAAATCAACACCTAATCTTACTTATAACTTCCTTTGATTCCGTAGTCGGTATCCTGATTATTCAGCGATTTAGTACCGACAAGATGAGTTTTTCCGAAATTAAAATTCCAAGTGAGCGTGGCAACGAGAATTCGGGATGCATCGCTAAAACTTTCTCTTCGGAAAGGCGCTTGTGCATTTTTGTTTTCCATAATGGTTCGGGAAACATTCTTAAACGGATTGAACGCACCTATGCCAAAAGAAAAATTAGTCGCATTGTACCGGATAGCCAAGTAGTGATAATTACCATCCTTTATGACGGTTTCGCCGTATAACCTTTCGTCAAAAGGCTGTAGCTGGCCTATCAGCATCCATTTCTTATACATTGCCAAAACATCTGCCCTGTAATAAAAATTAGAATGGGTATGGGAATAGTTGTTCCCACGACTGTCAAAGTGGTTGAAGCCTCCTGTAACCGAAAATTGCAGGAAGTTTTTTATCATCCCTACTTTCAATGTTATCTCCGCATTATACTTATTCCAATCTTTCATGTTTTCGGGCATTGTCAGGAACACATTTCCATGTTCTCTTTTCGATTCCATGATAGGATTTTGTTTGTAGTGATGATGCAGGCTTGCATTGAAAGCGAACAACCCTTTTCTGTTTTCGTAATATAAATTATTATTCAGATTCAGGTACGGTTGAAGCAACAGATTCCCTTTCTCGGCAAGATACGAGTCAAGACGGATTTCCGTGTCGGCCAACTCCATCAGGGTTGGATTCGTTTGACTCATCTCCGCATCATACCGGATAAAAGAATTATCACTGAATCGATAGCCAACCATCGCTTTGGGTAAGAAATGGTAATAGCTTTTGGTAACAGATACATTGGAAAAATGCAGGCGATTCAGGCGAAGTCCCAAGCTATAGCTGAATTTGCCCTTACTATAAAACCACTCTGCAAAAACCGACGATTCCGCCTGATTCAAATCCGATTTGAATTCCTCGCCCTGATTAATTGTCTGCTCTGTAAACGACTGAATATGTTTTATCCCGAATTTCAAATTTCCATGGGCAAATCCTTTTTCGTATATGCCTTCGGCAATCAGTGAATATTTATCGGAAAACAGTTCCGAACGTTCGCTGAAAAGAGTATCAACATCGTTGTATTCGCAGTAATTCCGCGAAGATGCTGCGTTCGCATAACTCCCCACCACATTAGCATATATTTTCTGATTTTTGGGTAAACCATACTGGTAATACAAGTCGATGGTAGGAACATTAATTTTTTGCTGACTTCCGTCAAAAATCAACCCTTTGTCCGTGCCATTCTCTTTTAGAAAACTGTTGAAATCGTTGTGAGGCTGATTGCTCAGATTATATTTCAACTTGGCATTGAAAAAAGCCGAATCGCTCTGCTGATAGTTGTATGTCAGCGAAAAATCATGCATTTGGTACGAATAATCACCTCCGGCACTGATTTCTTCCCTCAATATAGGGGATGAATTTTCAAACTGATAACTACCTGTGCGATTTCTGTTATTCGTGTTGATGCGTTGAAACGCTGCGGTGTAGTTCAAAGCATATTCCGATTTTCCTTTGTTGAATTTGGCAAAGAAAACATCGCCCCCTGCAAGGATATTCAGCGAGTTCATCAAATCCACACCAACAACACCGCCTTTATCATCCCTTACTACCACGTAGTTGATAACTTTGGAAGCATGTCCGTATCGGATACCTGCATAATCCGAATATTCTATCCGCTTGATTTGGCGGGGTTGCAAGGTCTGAATTTCTTCCGGCGTGGTATTTACGCCGTTAATCTGCAAAATGACTTTCCCGCCGTCGGATGATGAAATCGTATTCAGCATCGGATTGATGTTCAAGCCGGGAAGCATCATTGTATTCAGCAATTGCATTCCGTTGGCAGAATGGCTGATTTGCAATTTTGTCGGGAACACAATCCGTTGGTTAATCTTGTTTATTGTGGAAGAAGCAGAAATCACCACTTCCCCAAGTAACAAAACATTTTCATTCAAATACACATCTATTTGTGCTGATTCCGTCAGATTCTGTATCAAAATCCGCTTTGTTTCAAATCCTAAACAGGATACTGACAGCACATAATTATCTGTGGGAAGATTTTCAAATTCAAATCTTCCGATAGTGTCTGTCGTTGTTCCTTTCAAAAAGACTGAATCTTGTTTGAATAGAACGACATTAGCAAACTCAACAGGTGTTTGCGTATTTTGTTGAAGTACTCTTCCTGAAACATGAGTCGATTGTCCGGACACACTTAGGCCGGAATACAGGAAAAATACGATAAGATATAATAATCGAGCTTTATTAAAGTCCATACTTGTTTTCTTATAATGGGTTACGGATACAGATATAGCATCTGCATCATAAACCTCATGAATAAATGATAATAGAAATTTTCCCCTCAAAAAGAGTTGAAGGTGATAAGAAAACTGAGATTAGGATTCCCAGTATAGACTATGCACGGATTCTAAAAATACGTGCTATTGAACAACGAATGCTCGACATGATTTGTTTTTTGTTCTAAATTTGATGCAAAGATAATGCTTTTCTAAATCTCTGGCAAGGATATCAGCCAATCACATAAGTGATTTTAACGATTCCCGAATCGTAAGCCTCACTTCCGGCGAACTTCCAAGTTGATTCTTTGGGCTGGTTCGGGAATAAAGGAATGCCATTGCCTAAAATCACGGGAATATAGCAGATTTGCATTTCATCCACCAAATCGTGATTCAGCAAAAGCGTTATCACTTGTCCACCGCCAACCAACCAAATGTCTTTACCATCCTGTTGCTTTAGCGCCTTTACTGTTTCTACAACATTTTCCGTAATGAATTTTACATTCTTGGTCGGCGTAAGATTTGTGTTGCGGTGAGAAACGATATAGCACGCTTTGTCTGAATATGGCCACTCAAAGTCCATATCAAGAACTGCGCGGTAAGTCTTCCCGCCCATGATAATCGTATCAATGGAATCCATCAAATCTTTGTAGCCATATTCGGTTCCGGTAGGCATTGGGTATTTGGTTAGCCAATCTAAATTACCATCAGGGCGTGCGATGTAGCCGTCGAGCGATACAGCGATGTACAGTTTAATCTTTTTTTTCATGTCTCTAAAATTTAATTGTTTATACTCGTGTTCGCTGTACATCAAAAAAAAGCGTGGAATCCACATTGCTCCGGCATAAAGGTACTGGTATACCCGACAAACGAAACACGCAGTTCCACGCCATACTTGCGTATAGCATGAACATTGCACATTCCATCTCGTTTGTCTAAAATTACCAGTTTTATATGCCGAGACGTTCAGCGAACGTTATGTTATATGTCAACGGTACTTAGCCCGTTAAATTCTATTTTATAAATGCAAAGGTAGGAATAGTTTGGAAAAATCTGGGTATTTGCCTTCCCGAAATTTGGGAAGAATACAAATACACAAATATTTTTCACCTAACTTTACCGTCTTGGTCTATTCCTGAATGATGCTTTGAACATTATAATGTTTTAATCATGAACAAATGCGATTGTTTTTGCTCATTATTGTGAACATTCTAAAAATCACAATTTCAAATTCAGCCCTTCATTTATCATGTATAGCAACGCATGTGCATTGCCTAAAGCATCTTCAACCGGATTATGAGTATGTGGAAAACCGGTATGCAAACGTCCGTCTTTGTCTGTAAATTCCTGACTGCGCATCCATTTCCATTGAATCTTTGTGTCGTTCTTAAAACCGCACCACAAATCACTAATGCGACGGGAACTATACCCGAATGGATTCGTACCGGAATAGGTGAGAAAATACCAGTTAATCCACGAGGCATCGTATCCGTTATTATCGGCAATCAGAATCGGACGGCCTTTAAGATTGGTTTCCTCAATCCATTCGCCGAAGCGCTCAAAAACTAACTTCGGGTCGTCAAACGATTCATGTTCGCTGCGTGAAAATCCGCTCACTGCAAGCGCTTCTCCATCGTATTCTTCACTGATAGGGCGCGTTTTTCCATAAAAGGTAGTTTGCAGTTCGTTATCCAACCGGACTGCCCCAAAGCAGACCAACGAATTGCGACCAAGTATCTGCCCGTCGGATTCAACATCTATTACATAAAAACTCATTGTTTGTACCTCTTTAGTATTACTGTACCTCTATCGCTTTTTCAGGATTAAACGTGTGATGCTCGTTGTGGAATACATATCCCAATTGATTGCTCACACATTTAGTTTTTCCAATAACTTTGTCAATATTCCGGTGCGAATGACCATAAATCCAGTATTCTACCGGACTGGTTTCGATATATTGTTCCAATTCAACCGTAAAAGCACCATTTATTTTGCTTCCTGCAAAATCGGGCGAAGCTAATTGAAACGATGGGACATGATGCGTAACCACAATAATATGTACCGCCGTGCTTTTTGCCACTTTATCCTGAATAAAACGGAAACATTTGTCGTGTTCTCGGTTGAAGTTATCCCATGTCAACGTTGCACCATTAAACAAAATCCGGTGAAAATCACTAACGCCACGTTCGGTAATGTAGGCTTCTTCTAATTTGATTCTCGCCCATAAAGTTGAAATGATAAAGTCAACATTTTCTATCCGGACAACAGCATCGTAATAGCATTTCACGTTGTCCCGAATCGAACAAACCAAACCATGCGGCATGTTTGCCAAATCGTAATACTTGTATAATTCGTGGTTCCCAATAGCCACAATCACTTGCTTGTAATTTTCCGAGGCCCAATCCCAAAACGGATGTTTGCCATAGTTGTCATCATTCAGATAACCGATATCACCTGCTAGAACGAGAATATCGCCCACAGGCTTCAATGGATTCCGTTTCAGATAGCTGTAATTATCCGAAAATTCCAAATGTAAATCCGATGCGTATTGAATTTTCATTTTATTCGATTCCAAATATTTCTTTCATAATGCCGAGAAAGCCACGAATGTCATCATCGGTACGCTGTAAACTGTCCCGCAAAGACTGATTCGGTAAAGATTCTTCCATTGTGTTAATGAAAACACTCATCTCATCTTTCATAGTAGCCGATAATTCAACAGGCGTAAACGGGTCGATACGCATAGCCAAGAGTTTGAAAACATCATCCCTGTGTTTTTTGATGTCGGCACTACGAACGTTCGGATTGATTTTCTTTTCTTCCGTCAAATTCAGAAATGCTTTTACTTTCAAGCATAGAAGGGACAACGGGTTGGCAATGCAAATACCTTCTTCAATGATGCTGCTATCAATGGTGTGTCGATAGTATTCTTCATCCAACAGAATTGCCGAAAGGCTTGGAATTTCTTCGCCAACCGGAATAGGGGTTAAATGAAAACCTGTAGGCACACCTAATACATCAGGATATTTGGATAACAATTCGATTTGTACAGGAAATCCATTCTTTGGCTCTAAAAAACGAAACAATTCGGTTACAGGCTCTTTGTCTTCCCGCTTTCGTTGTAGGTTCTCGTATTTACCCTCATCTATGAACTCCCAAAAGCGTTGACCAAATTCGGGTGTCATTTTTTCAATGACTAATATCATGTCAATATCGTCGGTTGCACGCGGACGCATAACTGTATCCCGCAAAGCAATATCACAGGCTGTTCCACCGATGATAACATAGTTATCTTCAAATCCGGCGAAGTGTTCTTTGAATTTTTCTAATCCATTTCCTCTATCATTATTTCCAATTCTTTTTCAATTCGTGAATCCGGGTCATCCTCCATCGACAGGTACAACGAAAGTTTATCGACGATTCCACCATTCGGTTGATAAGGTATCGTTACCGGATATTTCCATATTTCGATTTTGTACAAACCTTCTACCTCGTTGTATTGTCCATCTGCCTGATTAAATTGTTTGTCCCAAATTGCCATTGTTCCGTATTGTTCGGGATTCAAGTGCGAGTGGTGCGACAAGGCATTTACTCCACTAATACCAAAGTTACCTTCGGGCACAACATCACAATATAAGACTTTCTTTACGGGTGACGACAAATAACTTTGGGCTTTTGTCCATAGTTCCCGCTTGGAATTACTAAAACGGATGAATTTGATTCCTGTATCATCTTGAATTTTTGTATCACACAATTGGCAGTTTTCAAGACTTGTAACAGCACGTGCCAGTGTTACGTAGTTGTAAGGTACAATTTCTTCCAACTTCTTAATTGTGAATTCGTTTTCGTTTTTATCATCCAAAAGATAATACAGTAGCACATATTGCGCAGCAGGGGTTAATCTCGTTGGATTCTTATCTCGCTTTTTAGCCTGAACATTCACAATTAAGGATGGCAGAAAAGCGTATTTATCCGAAATAATAAAGTACACCTCTTGATTTATGAGGCGTTCCCGTTCATAATAGGTTAATGAATCCAATAGGACAACAACAGGCATATTCATAACCGTTTCTACTTGTCGAGTAATCTTCTTATAATTACCCGGGGTTATGGATTCCTGTGCGTTTTTGGCTTGGATAACACACAAAATCTGATTATTGAAGTCTATCGTATAAAACGAAAACCTCAATAGCATATCAGCATTAAGGCCACGTAGTTTATCCCGTTTTATCGGAATCAACTCTTTCTGAACGCCTAATATTGAAATTAAATTACTCATAATAAGTCATTATCACCTAATTTTTGCACTATTATCATATATGGTGATAATGATGCAAAAATAGTGATAATAGTTGAATCTGCAAACTCATGACTGTAAATTTTGCTTTCCTTGTTATTTTTTAGTGCAAGGTGCAAGCTTATCTATATAGATACTTGCACCTTGCACTAATTTTAGAGAGCTAAGCGTTTTATATCCAAAGGATTTGTTTTAGGTTCATTTATTTTGTAACTTTGCACCATAGCCACGCGAGGACAACGATGCGACAAAAGCAGGCAAGCAATGGTCATTTTCAATCGTTACAAAATCGTTACCGCTGGTTTTGAAAAAGCTTCTAAGAAATTAATTCATACGGGATTGCGAGAAATTGGTTCCTTTACCTGTCTCTCCGCTGAACTTACTGGACAGAAATGGTCAGTAAACGGACAAAAAGCTACAAATCAACGATTTGTGGCTTTTTTTATTGCCCGAAAGTCCTGCTTCCAAGACTTCAAAAGTAC
>ERZ1504291.651-NODE-651-length-7965-cov-3.355247_pt1 | contig 7965 bp, 7 predicted proteins | sample MGYA00575496_ERZ1504291 | MGnify/ENA primary metagenome ERZ1504291 (study PRJEB39906, sample SAMEA3182089) | gut metagenome | biome: human; feature: gut; material: Stool; isolation source: human stools | place: Canada | collected 2013-02-04 ... | reverse complement strand
GCTCTTAAAATCGGAAGAAGCTCAGAGCAGCAGGTCTTTGATTTTCTTACCGGCGATTTGAATCAGGTTATCAATGAGAATATGCTGCCTTCTTCTTATACGGGTACTGATACGGGACGTGCGACCTCCGGTGCTGCAATGGCATTGCTGGGAAAGATTTATCTGACTTTCCATAAGTGGACAGAGGCACGCAATGTACTTTCGCAACTGATAGGCAGATATTCTTTGATGCCTACACCGGATAAAGTATTTGATGTCGATAATAAAATGAACGATGAAATCATTTTCGCAGTGCGCTTTAATAAGGACGTTGAGGGTGAAGGACATGGTTATTGGTTTTCAATTATCAACCTGACAGATGATACTAACCAGACAAAGGCTTTGAAGGAGTGCTATAAAGACGGTGATAAACGCAAAGACCTGATCACTTATGTGAAAGTAGAAGATAAAGTTTGCGTAATGAATAAATTCAAGGATTTGAAAAGTGCGACATACAATACCGTCGGTAACGATCAGATTATTCTTCGTTATGCCGATGTACTGTTAATGTATGCCGAAGCACTGAACGAAATCAGCTATAGCAACTCTCAGACTTCTGATGCAATGGTTGCTTTGAATGCGGTACATACCCGTGCCGGATTATCTCCGGTTCAGATTACGGAACTGGCAGATCAGGATAGTTTCCGTAAAGCCATTATGCTGGAACGCCAACAGGAATTTCCTTATGAGGGACACCGTTGGTTTGACCTTGTTCGCATGGGAGGTGCCAAGGAAGCTATGAAAGCGGAGGGACATACAATTCAGGATTTCCAGTTTCTGTATCCTATTCCTAAAACGGAATTGGAAAGAATCAACAATACCGAGTTGTTGTGGCAGAATCCGGGGTATTAATATGGTTAAACTTAAAGAATTCAGACGATGAAAAAAATAATATATAGCTTGTTGTTTGTCATTACGGCAGTTTGTGCAGCTTGTGACGAAGAACTGCCAAAAGCAAGTTTTGATTTATATGAATTAAAGACGCTTACGGCAACGGCCGGAGATATGAATGTGGCACTTTCCTGGGAAGCATATCCGGACGCCCGTCCTGATGAATATCTTATTAGCTGGACTTCGGGCTCTTCGGGAGCGGAAGGAGGGCAAATGACTGTGGAGGCTGAGGCTTCCGGTGCAACTGTCAGTGATCTTGTCAATGATGTTGCTTATACATTCTCCGTACAACCTCGCTATACCGGAGGATTGGCGAGTAAGCGATCTACTTCTTGTACGCCAAAGAATGCAAGATATCCGGTGACTGGTCTGACTGCGTCAGCGGGAGACAAGAAAGTCCGGCTGAGATGGACGAAGCCTGCCAGCGAACGGTTTACGAATTATCAGATTACCGTAAGTCCCGGCAATCAGGTTATCAAATTGGATGACACAACATTGGAAGAATATATGGTTGAAGGGTTGACTAATGATCAGGAGTATAAGTTTGATGTTGTTTGCATTTATCCGATGGGGAATTCTGTTTCGGCGGAAGCGGTGGCTACTCCGGGAATTATTTATCCGGTAGCAGTCAATACGGAATTGGTTGTCTGGGAGTCTGCTGTCTTTGCTTATAACGATATGTATTTTACTGGTGGCAATGTTAAATCCGTCAGCTGGGATTTTGGTGATGGTACTGCTTCTGCTGAAACGACTCCATCGCATGCTTTTGCTGCTACTGGAACTTATACAGTTACTATTACAGTAACATATACGAATAATACGACGGAGTCAGGAAGTGTGGAAATTAATGTTGTCGAATATAAATGGGATAGTCTGAATCTAAATTTTAACGGATTAACAGGATATGTCAAGACGTCCAATCCTGTATTCTCCCCGGATGGAAAGACGATGTATATTCCGACTTCAACGCCTGCCGGGCATTTGTTTGCCTTAGATGTAGTCAGCGGCGAATTCAAATGGGTATTTGCCATTGATAAAATAACTTATGGCGGCGGTGCATTAGTGGGGTCTGACGGTACTATCTATCAGTGCGTGAGAGATGCTTCTATCAAGAATGTGTATGCCATAAATCCGAATGGTACTCAGAAATGGTCATTGCAATTAGACGGACCGATAGGTGCGTTCCCTGCTTTGTCTGCTGATGGTGTACTCTATTGTTTGACTAATAAAAGTACGTTATATGCACTCGATGTTGCGAATGGTGCGATTAAATGGCAACAATCTCTTGATGGAACAACAGGAAGTGCGGTGGCTATTGATAGAAACGGACATATCTATGCAGGTACCAGTGAAGCTATTTATGCTTTCAGCGCAAATAAGGAAGAACTTTGGAAACTCAGTGGTGTTAATGTGACAGAGCAGGGAACTTTTGCTTTGAATGGCAACACGCTTTACGCAACTTTGAAGTCAAAGGCTGGACTTGTTGCTGTTGATATCACGAACGGAACCAAAAAATGGACCTATCCGACAACAGGCGGTGATGCTTATTTCCCTATCGTAGATAAGAAAGGTGTTGTTTATTTTACAGAGAAAGGTTCGCAAACAGTTTACGCTGTAGACGCTGACGGTTCAAAAGTATGGGTGAAGAAGGTAAATAATAACCTGAACTACAGTGGTGCTGCGTTGAGTACAGATGGTGTTCTTTATATCGGAACGCAGTCAAATAATAAGATTTTCGGACTTAATACGGCAGATGGAAGTACTGTTTATGAGGAATCTGTGGGTCAACAGGTAATGGCATCCGTTTCGATTGGTCCGGACAAGCGTCTTTATTGTGGTACTATTGGAGCGAGCAATATAGGTTCTATAAAAGCGTTTGACATTAATAAAACGTTGGAAACAGACTCCTGGAGTATACGGGGTGGAGATATTCAAGGTACAAACCGACAAAAATAAACGGTGATGAGAAAATTGATATTTATCGCATTTATGGTGATGTCTGTTTGTGGATATGCACAGAAATATGAAGTAGGTACTACGACAGCAGTGTGGAAAGCACCTGCTGCTGCCGACTTCCTTCATGCAAAAGCGATTGGTGTGAAGTATGTCGAAGTAGCCTTTAATCAATGTTATAGGGGAGTTCCTGTCGATGAAGTGATTCCACGTATAAAGGAAATGAAAGCGAAGATAGACAGTGCGGATATTGAAGTCTGGTCTATTCATCTTCCTTTCTCCCGAACGCTGGATATCTCAGTTCTGGATGATCGGTTAAGGAAGGAAAATGTAGATTTTATGGCAGAGATGATAGAATTGTGTGCCATGTTCCAACCGACTTGCCTGGTTTTGCATCCAAGTTCGGAACCGATAGCCGATAGTATTCGGGCGCAACGGATTGCCAATGCTTCGGAGTCTATTGCTTATTTGAAGAAATATGCTGATAGGATTGGCGCTCAACTTTGTATAGAGAATCTGCCCAGAACCTGTTTGGGAAATACTCCGGAGGAACTTATGAGGATTGTCGGAGATATCCCGGACGTAAAAGTGTGCTTTGATACAAATCACTATACCAAAGGCACGACAGAGCACTTTGTGGCAATAGTAGGTAGCCGTATCGGCACTATACATGCTTCAGATTTTGATTTGGTGAACGAATGCCACTGGCTTCCTACACAGGGAAATATAAAATGGGGAAAGTTGATGCAAGATTTGGAGAAGACCGGATATAAAGGCGTTTTCATGTATGAAGCGACGAAGGATCACGAAAATAATAATGTGAGACCTGCTCTTGAACGGATTGCAGAGACCTTCGATAAAATAACTGATGACTATAAAACACTGAAATAATATGAATAATATAAGAAGAATACAATATTTCCTGTTTTGCCTGCTGGCAATAGGACTTGCAAGTTGTAGTGACGATGATAATAATGATAAGAAGACCGGGTACGAAGGAATTCTTACGGAACTGGCAGCAGAGGTAGATGCCACTACCCAACAGTTATGGGGAACTTCTCCATCAATTGTAAATACTGAACGTGCCGATGCTTTGAGCACTATTCAGGGATATGCCGATAAATGTCTGGATGACTATTTTATCAGTTTTCTGAATGGTTTTGATCAGGCAAGTATGAGTATGGAGAAGAGTGAACCGATCTTATACTATTACCGGAGTGCTTTTGACCGGGTGATGGACGGAATTGAAAACTCCAAAGTAGAGAATGGCACAGCAGAAATCTGGTTGCTTTATAACATGGGATATATAGTTAAGACTCCTTCCGGATGTTTTGCTATTGATATTTCTCATCGCTGGGCGAAGGAACTTGCACCCTATATCGACTTCCTTTGTGTGACGCATAAGCATTCTGATCATTATAATACAGATTTGATTCAGGCAATGTTTGATTTGGATAAGCCGGTATTATCCAATTATTTGAAAGACACCACTTATCCCTACACGGCAAAGGGGGATAAAGATTATGAAATTGGAAAATTTAAAATCCGTACTTGTATTACCTAACTATTTTCCAGATAGACTGTGGCGACGATACTGGAAATTTCGTCTTTATGCATGTCGGTGATTCCAATTTTAAAACGGAACAATATACAAACATTGCGCCACATGTTAATGTCTTGATTCCCCGCTATGCTCCTAATGCGCTGACTGAGAATAATATTTTAGGTACCGGAGCGGGACAGGTACAGCCGGATTATGTTCTGTTATCCCATATTCTGGAAATGGCTCATGCAGGTGTTGATGCATCCAGATGGTCATTGGACATGGCACTAGAACGGGCGTCCAAGATTAACTGTGACCAGACCTATGTGCCTATGTGGGGAGAAAAGATGGTCTGGAAGAACGGTAAGCTGAACTAATAATTTTAATATTTGAATTTATGAAACGAATTTATAACTTTATATTGCTTGTATGCCTGGTGCAACTGGCTGTTGCCCAAAATCGGATTGCGGAAATCAGAGAAAACCTGTTAGGAAATTATTCCGATAGAGTGTTGGTCGTTTCTCATCGTGCCGATTGGCGAAATGCTCCCGAAAATTCATTGCAAGGAATACGGAATTGCATTGATATGGGAGTGGATATGGTAGAAATAGATTTGAAGAAGACCAAAGATGGTCACTTGGTCATCATGCATGATAAGACAATTAACCGTACAATGACAGGAAAAGGAAACGCTGAGGATTATACACTGGCAGAACTGAAAGCAATGCGACTTAAAAATGGAGCAGGCTGTAAAACCAGACATCAGATTCCTACTCTCGAAGAAGTTATGTTACTTTGCAAAGGGAAGATAATGGTGAATATCGATAAAGGTTACGATTATTTTCAGGAAGCTTATGCTGTACTTGAAAAAACAGGAACAATTGACCATTGCGTAATTAAAGCAGGGCTCCCCTATGAACGAGTGAAAGCAGAAAATGGTGATGTACTTGATAAGGTTATTTTTATGCCTATTGTGAATCTGCACAAAGAAGGAGCGGAAAAGATAATCAATGATTATCAGTCACACATGAAACCGACTGCTTATGAACTGGTATTTAATGATGATAATGAAGAAATACTTCGCTTGATCAGGAAAGTACGTGATAGTGGTGCCAAGCTTTTCATTAATTCTTTGTGGCCTGAACTTTGTGGAGGTCACGATGACGATCGCGCGGTAGAACTACACCAACCGGATGAAAGCTGGGGATGGATTTTGAATCAGGGGGCTAAACTGATTCAAACAGACCGCCCGGCATTATTACTCGAATATTTGCGTAAAAAGAAACTGCACGACTAAAGATATTCCTTCATGCTGAAACATCTTATAAATTTTTACAAGGTCTCTTCACCGGGGCCTTGTAACGGAGACGTTATGTCTTCATCTGGCAAGCGTCGGTTGAAATATCTGCAATGGTCTACCTTTCTTTCGGCAACTTTCGGATACGGTATGTATTATGTCTGCCGGTTGAGCTTGAATGTAGTAAAGAAACCGATTGTAGACGAGGGAATCTTTTCTGAAACGGAACTCGGAATAATCGGTTCGGTGCTGTTCTTTACGTATGCGGTGGGTAAATTTACGAATGGATTTCTGGCAGATCGAAGTAATATAAATCGTTTTATGACTACCGGCCTGCTTGTTACCGCATTGATTAATCTTTGTCTCGGTTTCTCCCATTCATTTATTTTGTTTGCTGTTCTTTGGGGAGTCAGCGGCTGGTTTCAGTCTATGGGGGCTGCTTCGTGTGTAGTCGGACTTTCCCGTTGGTTCACGGATAAAGAACGTGGCTCTTATTATGGCTTTTGGTCCGCCAGTCATAATATTGGTGAAGCACTGACATTTATAATTGTAGCATCTATTGTTAGTGTTTGCGGCTGGCGTTATGGTTTCTTTGGGGCGGGTATGGTAGGATTGCTGGGGGCATTAATTGTATGGCGTTTTTTTCATGACAGTCCCGAAAGCAAGGGCTTTCCTCCGGTCAATGTTCCGAAAGAAAAGAAAACGATGAGTGCTTCCGAAACGACAGATTTTAATAAAGCTCAACGGCAGGTTCTGACAATGCCTGCTATCTGGATCCTTGCTTTATCAAGTGCATTTATGTATATCAGCCGATATGCGGTAAACAGTTGGGGAGTTTTTTATTTGGAAGCACAGAAAGGATATTCCACTTTGGATGCCAGTTTCATTATTTCCATTAGTTCTGTTTGTGGTATTATCGGCACTATGTTTTCCGGTGTAATTTCTGATAAACTGTTTGGTGGCCGGCGTAATGTTCCGGCTTTGATTTTCGGACTGACGAATGTTTTAGCATTATGTTTGTTCTTATTAGTGCCAGGGGTACACTTTTGGCTCGATGCTGTGGCAATGATCCTCTTTGGACTGGGCATCGGAGTACTGATTTGTTTCTTAGGTGGGCTGATGGCTGTTGATATTGCTCCTCGCAATGCTTCGGGAGCTGCTTTGGGAGTTGTTGGAATTGCCAGTTATATCGGAGCTGGGCTGCAAGATGTCATGAGCGGAGTTTTGATTGAAGGACATAAAACGATCCGGAGTGGGGTAGAGGTTTACGACTTTACTTATATCAATTGGTTTTGGATCGGATCGGCTATATTGTCGGTATTTTTCGCTTTATGGGTGTGGAATGCGAAGCAAAAATAAATCATTGATTATCAGTGGAGTATAAAATAGGTACTTTTTCTTTTAAAGGAACGGGCTCTTGGTTTAAAACCAACGACCTGTTTCTTTAAAACCAACGGTGTGTTTCTTTTAAACGAATGAGCCTTGATATTTCAGAATTATTTCAGTATCATAATTTTTCTTTGCGGGAGATTTATTATCTTTGTACTTTTAACCCGGTAATCGATGAGTAGAATATTTGCAATTACTAAAATACTGCTGTTTGTGCTATTGGCTGGAATGACTTCCACTGTATTTGCGCAAAGCGATGATTTCACTACATGGACTAAATTCAAAGTGAACTATAAGATCGATCCCCGATTTTCACTTTTAAGCAATCTGGAGTTTCGGACAAAGGATGACGTAAGTAGAATGGACCGTTTGGGATTGGCCATTGGAGGCGAGTATCGGGCTTATTCATTTTTGAAACTGGAAGCCGGATATGAAACTCATTTCCGGAATTTGGGAGATTCGGAATGGAAATTCAGACACCGTTATAACTTTGGAGCAACTGCAAGTTTTCAATATCAGTGGTTGAAAATTGCTTTGAGAGAAAGGTTTCAGCAAACTTTTGACCGTGGAGATTCAAAAGCTCGCCTTCGTTCCCGCTTAAAATTAGCTTATGCACCTGAAAAAGGAATCGTTTCCCCCTACTTCTCAATTGAAATTTATCAAAGTTTGGATGACGCTCCTTTTTGGAGAGCAGATCGTATGCGTTATCGGCCTGGAGTAGAGATAGCTTTGGCTAAACGATGGGCGTTAGATATTTTTTATTGTTATCAGTATGAGTCTCCAAAAGGTAAACATATTGCCGGGGTAGAAATAGGCTATTCTTTTTCAAAATGTTAGATTACCAACATAATAA
>ERZ1504291.591-NODE-591-length-8663-cov-2.827718_pt1 | contig 8663 bp, 6 predicted proteins | sample MGYA00575496_ERZ1504291 | MGnify/ENA primary metagenome ERZ1504291 (study PRJEB39906, sample SAMEA3182089) | gut metagenome | biome: human; feature: gut; material: Stool; isolation source: human stools | place: Canada | collected 2013-02-04 ... | reverse complement strand
GCCAACCTGCTGCATATGGAGGTGACGCAAGGCTCGGAGATACCGCCCGACATGGCCTCACGCCTGTTGTTCGGTTTCGTCTTCTCGTATGCGGTGATGGCTGCGATGATTGTCGTGGGAATCAGTTTTCCGTCTTACCGGGCCATGCGGATGCATCCGGCGGACGCCTTGCGGCAGGAATGATCAGACACGGACATCTGTGTTCGGGAATGAACCGACTGTTCGATAATGGACAGTGCTTTTTCAGGAAGATGCCATGGAATCAATGAGATACGTTTCTGGCACGTAATTTGCTTTTAGGTGGCAAAGCCTAGCGATAGCAAGAGTTTAACAATAACAAGAGTCAAACAATAACAATTAAAATATTACAGTCATGATCAAACTAACGAATTTACAGAAGATTTACCGTACGAAAGAGATAGAGACAGTCGCGTTGGAAAACGTGAACCTAGAGGTGCAGCAAGGCGAGTTCCTCAGCATTATGGGGCCTTCCGGATGCGGGAAGTCCACCTTATTGAACATCATGGGCCTGCGGGACCTTCCTACCTCCGGCACGGTCGAGATCAACGGAGTAAACACGGTAGGCATGAGCGACAAGGAGTTGGCCGCTTTCCGTAACAAGCAGTTGGGTTTCGTCTTCCAGAGCTTCCACTTGATCAATTCCCTGAACGTGCTGGACAACGTGGAGCTGCCACTTCTCTACCGCAAGGTATCCTCCTCGGAGCGCCGCAAGCTGGCCGAGGCCGTGCTAGAGAAGGTCGGCCTGAGCCACCGTATGCGCCATTTTCCGACGCAGCTCTCCGGCGGTCAATGCCAGCGTGTGGCCATCGCCCGTGCGATCGTAGGTAACCCCGACATCATCCTCGCCGATGAGCCGACCGGTAACTTGGACTCCAAGATGGGTATCGAGGTCATGGACCTGCTCCACCAACTCAACAAGGAGGACGGCCGCACCATCGTAATGGTAACCCACAACGAGGCGCAAGCCAAGCAAACCAGCCGCACCGTGCGCTTCTTCGACGGAAGGCAGGTGCAGTAAGGGGCGGATCTAGGACACTACTGCTCGCATCACTCATGATAGCCATCATGTGTTACTCATGAAAGCTATCATGAATCGTTCATGAAAGTTATCATGTGTCGCTCATGAAAGCTGTCATGTGTGATACGAGCAGAGAAGGCTCGGGAGCTATCTCACTAGGAAGGTGAGTGTTCCATAGCGGGGTTGCTTGTATGGACGCGAGTTGGGTGTGTATTGCGTCACCACCTCCGCCACCCACTCGCCGTCGGTGAAAGCGAAGCCGGGCGTGAAGCAAAGTCGTTTGCCGGTATTGATAAGCACCTCGGAGGGCGGGTAGAAGTGCTCTTCCGAGCCGTCGGGGCGGTGCAGGTAGAGACCCACGCGGGGATCGTCACCCATCAGTTTCAGCCGGTCGCCATAGATGGAGATGAAGTGGTGCTCACCTGCCGGAAGCTGGTTGTAAGGCTCGTCGCTGTCGGGCGTGCGAGGCTGGATGCGGAGGCTGACGTAAGCGGGACGGGGCTGGGAGTTGTAGTCCAGTTGATAGGTCTCGTTCACGGCACGCAGGTTTGCCACCCGTTGTTTCAGCTCCGGCGAGGGGCGAAGACGGGGGGCGAGTGTATGGCGTTCGGGATCGAACTTCTCGTACAGGCTCTCGAAGGAGCCGTTGAGGGTGATCTCCGTCCGTCCGAAACCGAAATCAACGTTGAAGCCCTCCTCGATGGCGTCGTAGATCTCCCGCTTGAGGAGATTGAAGGTGGTGATGAGCGTCTCCTTGCGATACTCGCTCCGTTTGTCTACGACACGGGCGGCGATGTCATCGATGCTGAGCGTACGTTGCCATACGACGCTTCCCTTGTAGCTCGCGTTACCGGGCAGGTGGCTCTTGCTGACACGGAGGCTCAGCTTGCGAAACGGCTTGGGCAGCTCCGACTTAGGTATTTCTTTATCCATGATCTCGTGGTTTAATGAATGATTAAGTGGCAAAGATAAGAAAGATAACGTGAATCGAATGAGTATGTACAAGATCTACATAAAGCAAGCATGGGCCTTGATCCGGCAGGAGCGCTTCTTCAGCTCGGTCTACATCGTAGGCACGGGGCTGGCCATCTCTATGGTAATGGCGCTGGCGGTGGCCTACCATATACGTACGGCGAATATCGCCCCCGAGGTGCATCGGGACCGGATGTGCTACCTCTCGAACGTGACATACAAGTTGAATGGCACGAAGAGCAATTACAAGGCGGCTTGCGGCCCTCGCCTCGTCAAGGAGGTGATCGGTAATCTCCGCGTCCCGGAGGACGTGGCGGTGACCACCAACTCCTTCATGATGCCTTTCTCTTATGGTGACGCTTTCATGCGACTGCCCGGTGGAGACGAGTCTCCCAAGGTGAGGTTGAAAGGCTGCGACGACGGCTTCTGGCGTGTCTACCGCTTCGATTTCGTGGAGGGGGGGCCCTTCACCGAGGCCGAGTTCCTCTCCGGCATGCCCCGTGCGGTGCTGTGCCGCTCGTTGGCCGGCCGGCTGTTTGGGCACGAGGCGGCGGCGGGGCAGACGATCTTGCTGAACGGCTTGGAGTATACCGTGAGCGGTGTTGTGGACGACGTCTCCGGCATAACCGCCGATGTCTACGCCGAGGCGTGGGTCACTTATTCCTCCCTCTCCGTCGCCATGGACCATGCCTTGGGCGAGCGTGACGGGGCCGTCGGCCTGCTGGAGGCAAATATCCTGCTTGCCGACGCGTCCGACCTGCCGGCTCTCTCGGAGGAACTGCGGCGGGAGGTGAGGCGCTATAATAGCGGGCTGTCCGAAGGGCAGGTGGTATGCGAGGAGCCCTTGAGCTATGCCGACAATCTCCTTTCCGGATTGTTCGGCCCCGAGACCTACATCGTGCTTGGGATGGCGCTCCTCCTTTTCTTGTTGGTACCGGCGCTGAACCTTTCCGGGATGAACGCGTCGAGAATACAAGAGCGTGTCGGCGAGCTGGGTATCCGCAAGGCGTTCGGGGCGACGAAGGCTACGCTGATGGGGCAGGTCTTCGTGGAGAATATGGTGCTGATGCTGCCCGGGGGCGTGGCGGGGCTGCTCTTCTCCTACGTGCTGGTGTTCATCTTCCGTAACGCCCTCCTCGTGCCTGGGTTCAATCTTCTGGGGACGAGCGGGGATGTCTTCCTCTCGCCGGGGATGCTGCTCAATATGTCGGTCTTCGCGTACGCCTTCGGGGTTTGCGTCGCATTGAACCTGCTTTCCTCGATGCTGCCCGCTTGGAGGATCGTGAGGGGGAATATAACGGATGCGTTGAATGGATAAATAGGAGATACGGTTATGATAATACATATATTGAAACTGATAAGGTCCCGCATGGGGGGCAGCGGATGGATACTGGCCGAGTTGCTGGTGGTGTTTGTGGTGATCTGGTTCATGACCAGCTACTTCTTGATGATGGGTAAGTCGTGGTATGAGCCGGTGGGCTACGACCTCGAGGGCGTCTACCATGCGGTATTGGCCGTCCGTCCCTCCAACAGTCCCTCGTTCGTTACCTACGAGGAGGGCGGCGATGAGGCTGCGCGTGACGTGGAGCGTATCGTGGAACGCCTCCGGGGGCATGCCGACGTGGAGGCCGTGGCGCTCTCCGTCTCCTCCTTGCCCTATACCCTTTCTTGGTCGGGAAGCCGGGTGACGAGGGATTCCGTCAGCGTAAGCGTACGGCTGATGACCGTCTCGCCGGACTACTTCCGTGTGTTTGGCATCCGTCCCGCCTCGGGCGAAAGCCCGGAGAGGCTGGGCGAGGCCCTGTCCGGGACAAGGGAAGGCAGGGATCGGGTGATATCGGCGGAGTTGGCGAGGCGGCTATATGGCACGACCGACGCTATCGGGGCCGATATCTACCTGCATGGTGATACCCTTCCCGGACACGTGGTGGCGGTGACAGGGCCGGTCCGCAATGACGAGTTCGACCGCCGGAAGCAATGTATCCTCTTCTCCTTGCTCGACCTGCGGGAGCTTAACGATCTTACACAGGTGCAGATAACCTTCCGCCTTCGCCCTTCCGTGGCTACGGCCGGTTACGCCGATCGGTTCCTGAAAGCGATGAAGCGTCAATTGATGGTGGGCAACTTCTGGGTGTCGGAGGTGCGAGCCTACCCCGACGTGCGATCCTCTTATCTGGAGAACTCGATCGAGAGTAACGCCCAGCGGATCGTCTCCGCTCTGGGCCTGTTCCTGCTCACGAACGTGTTCCTCGCGGTGATCGGCACGTTCTGGTTTCACGTGAGCCGCCGCCGTGCGGAGCTGGGCTTGCGTATGGCGATGGGTTCCACGCGTGCCTCCATCTTGGGCTTGGTGATGGGGGAGGGCTTGATGTTGCTGACGATCGCCACCGTCCCGGCCCTGTTGATTTGCGTGAATCTGGCTTGGATTGACTTGATGCCGCCCGGCTTGGTAGAATCCAAAGTAGGCTGCTTCCTGATCAACTCCCTGCTGACTTGGCTGATCTTGGCGCTCATCATCAGCCTTGCCACTTGGTATCCGGCCCGCAAAGCCTCCAGCTTGGAACCCGCCGATGCCCTGCGCTATGACGGATAACAGATAACACCCGGTTGTAGAGACGGGGCGTGCCCCGTCTCTCACCGACTGATAGAATATTTAAATGGAATGAATATGTATAAGATCTACTTAAAGCAAGCATGGGCCCTGATCCGGCAAGAACGGCTGTTCAGCTCGGTCTATATCGTGGGGACGGGATTGGCGATCTCGCTGGTGATGGTGCTGTCCATCGTGTTTTACGTGAAAATGGCCTCTATTTATCCGGAGATGGACCGGGACCGGTTGCTGACCGTGAAGAGCGCTGCGCTGAAGAATGAGAAAGGGGGCACGAGCAGTGGCCCGGTATCGCCCCGCTTCGTGGAAGAGTGCCTTGCGGGGGTGCCCGGCTTGGAGGCGTTGGCGCTATGTTGCGATGACGCCGCCTCCGCTTTCGTGCAGCCGGTGGGCAGTCCCGTGCAGATACCGGTCATGAAGATGGGGGTAAACGATGGGTTCTGGAAAGTGTTCTCCTTCCGTTTCCTGGAGGGCAAGCCTTTCACCGAGGCCGATTTCCGGTCGGGGATGCCCGTGGCGGTAATCGCCCGCTCACTGGCCAAGAGGCTTTATGGAGAAGGTAGTGCCGTGGGGCAGACCTTGAGCCTCGACTTTACCTCATTTCGTGTGGTGGGCGTGGTGGATGACGTATCTTACCTGATGGATCGGGTTTTCTCGCAGGTCTGGTACCCATATACCCAAGTGCCCGACTTCGAGGAGCGGGTCCGATACTCGGAGGTGCGTATGCCCGGGCTAGGCCCCTTGAAGGTCTATATGCTCGTGAAGGACAAGGCCGATATCGGCAAGGTGCGGGAGGCGGTGGCGGATAACGTGCGTCGCTTCAACCAATCGTTGAACGTGGATGGTAAACGTGAGTTCTCCCTTCTTGGGCAGCCGGATCGCCATTGGGAGAGTATCTTCCGGTATTGGTCGAACGTGGAGCCGGATATCGTGGGAGACTTGAGCCGTTATGGGGTGATTTTCCTGCTCCTGCTGCTCGTCCCCGCCGTCAGCCTCTCGGGCATGGCCGATTCCCGTATGGAGCGGCGTCTGGGCGAGCTGGGCGTGCGGCGTGCTTTCGGGGCTCCCAAGGGGGCGTTGATCGGGCAGGTCTTGATGGAGAACTTCCTGTATACGCTGCTGGGCGGCTTGGTGGGACTCCTGTTCTCCTTCCTGTTGGTGACGTTCGCCAGTTCGTGGGTCTTCAAGATCGGCAACGGCTTCTCGGATGCCGCCCCGGATGGTGTGGACGTATCGCTCTCCATGGGGATGCTGTTCAACCCGTGGGTCTTCTTGATCGCCTTGTGCGTATGTTCCCTGTTAAACCTGATGTCGGCGTTGTGGCCCGCTTGGCGTGCGTCAAGGCGACCTATCGTTGATTCGTTGAACGCTTAAATGGAGGGAAGAAAGATATGTGGAAAATAACTTGGATACAATTGATGAACCGCTGGCGTAGCAACGTGTGGGTGTGTGTGGAGTTGCTGCTCGCCTTTTGCCTAGCGTGGTACATGGTGGATTACTTCTTCGTGGAGATCTATAACCGTAGCCTCCCCTCCGGACGTGGCTATGCGAATGTCTGGCAGGTAGAAATGGGCCTCTTGCCGGAAACCTCCCCCGACTATCGAGCCGCCGAGAGCGACTCGATCGCCATGCTGGGAAATTATGAGCGGATAAAAGACCGCTTGCGTGATTATCCGGGAGTGCAGGCGATGGGCGCGGCCTCGGGCTGTTACTCCACGCCTTATACGGGCTGTTATTACGGTATCGGTTTGGCGAACGCGGCCGATACGAGTAAGCGGGAAGCGGTCATGAGGTATGAGATAGATCCTACCACGGATTTCCTGTCGGTCTTCAACCATTCGTACGCCAAAGACGGCCGTCCGGTATCTACATCCGATTTTGATTGGGGAGACCCCCGCGCTATAGTAACCACCCGGATGGTGGAGCGAAAGGTATTTGGAGAGGCATCCGCCGTTGGGCGTGAGGTGAAAGACCCTTTCGACGAGGAGGGCCCGACTTATATCGTAAAGGGCGGATTAGAGGATATCAAGCGTTTTGACAATAGCCTACCCCAAGGTGCCGCCTTCTTGGCGATCCGTCCCTCGGCGGAGGAGATCCCCGAGATGAATTATTTCATACGGATCGATCCTGCCGTGGCAGGCCCTCGTTTCGCCGATACGTTCCGGGAGAAGATGAGCCGTGAGCTTCGGGTGGGGAACTTCTACCTGAAACGCCTGACCTCCTATGAACGGATCAAGGCCGATACCGATTATTCCTTTGGCATTACCTACGATTACCGGGTCCGTATGGCGTTGATGGCCTTCTTGGGACTGAATATCCTGCTTTGCGTGATGGGTACGTTCTGGTACCGGGTGCGGATGCGCAGGGGAGAGATCGGGTTGCGCATGGCGATCGGTTCGCCCCGTGAAGAGATACGTAGCCAGATGGCTCGTGAGGGCATATGCCTGTTACTCATGGCTACCCCGCTCGCTTTGTTGATAGAGGCTCAATTCGTGATGGTCGGCTTCTTGGACATCCCCAAAGGGACCTTGCCGGAGCATTACTGGCCGGCGATCCTGCCGCTCCGTTTCTTGCTGGTGAATATCTTGACATGGATACTGCTGGCTATCGTCATCCTGCTTGCCGTCTGGCTCCCCGCCAGCAAGGCCGCCGAGATGGAGCCGGCCGAGGCGCTGCGGTATGACGGATAACAGATAATACCCGGTTGTAGAGACGGGGCGTGCCCCGTCTCCCACCGACTGATAGTATAATTAAATTGAATAAATATGTACAAGATCTATTTGAAACAAGCCTGGGCCTTATTGAAAGAGAACAAGCTCCTTTCCGGAGTCTCTATCTTCGGTACGGCCTTGGCGATTTGCATGATCATGGTGATCGTGATCGTATGGCAGATGCGTACCGCCAATTACTCACCGGAAGACAATCGGGACCGGATGATGTACGTCAGTGATACCCGTGCCTCCTACAAAGAGAACGAATCTTATAACGACTGCTACCTTCTCGCTTCCCGGGTGGTGAAAGATTGTTTCTATCCCTTGCGCTCTGCCGAGAAGGTAGGCATGGCGTATCATGGCGTGCAACGCTTGGCGGCAGTGGCGGATCATACGGTGGAGTTCAAGTGCGACGTGACCTTTACGGACGCGGCGTTCTGGAATATCTTCAACTTTCGTTTCCTCTCTGGTAAGCCTTATGGCGAGGAAGAAGTACAAAGTGGCATCATGGATGCTGTGGTAAGCGAGTCCGTGGCACGTCGGCTCTATGGCACGACCGAGGTCGTAGGCCGTACCGTCGAGATCAGCTACGTGCCCTATACCATCCGTGCCGTCGTGCGGGATGTCTCCCTGCTGGCCGAGTCTGCCTATGGCGATGTCTGGTTGCCTTATACCACCGACAATTCCCTGTATGATAATGGTTCCGACCGTCTCGTCGGGGGCTTCCGTTGTTATATCCTCGCAAGTTCGTCCGCCGACTTTGATGCGATCCACTCCGAGGCTGAGGCGAATATCGCTCGCCTTAACGAATCACAAAGCACGCACCTACTGAAAATTGGAGGAGGACCTGATACCCATTTGGGCGATTTGGCTCGCGAGGATGCTTTCTCTGAGCCGAATGTACGGGAACTGGTCATGAAATATGTTATCATCGTTCTTGTCCTTTTGCTGATCCCTGCCATCAACATGAGCGGTATCACGCAAAGCCGGATGCGTAAACGTATGGCGGAGATCGGGGTGAGGAAGGCGTTCGGGGCGACACGCTCGGAATTACTGACGCAGGTACTCTACGAGAATCTGTTGCAGACCTTGCTGGGAGGTGTGTTAGGTCTGTTTTTCTCATACGCCTCCGTATTGCTCTTGTCCGATTGGTTGCTAGATACGGGCACGGCATCGATGGGTATCGGTCGCACCTTCGTCAATGCGGAGATGATGTTCAATCCATTGATCTTCCTTTACGCGTTCCTTGCTTGTCTTGCGTTGAACCTGCTGAGCGCCGGCATCCCGGCTTGGCGAGCCTCAAGGATGCGTATCATCTCGGCTCTCAACGAGA
>ERZ1504291.584-NODE-584-length-8752-cov-7.965390_pt1 | contig 8752 bp, 9 predicted proteins | sample MGYA00575496_ERZ1504291 | MGnify/ENA primary metagenome ERZ1504291 (study PRJEB39906, sample SAMEA3182089) | gut metagenome | biome: human; feature: gut; material: Stool; isolation source: human stools | place: Canada | collected 2013-02-04 ... | reverse complement strand
ATCATGTTTGATAACTTCACGCCTGAAATGACAAAGAAGGCTGTGGATATGGTAGGCGGTCGTTATGAAACCGAGTCTTCGGGTGGTATCACTTTCGATACGCTGCGCGATTATGCCGAATGTGGCGTAGACTTTATCTCTGTAGGTGCTCTGACCCATTCTGTAAAAGGATTAGATATGAGTTTTAAAGCATGTTGACAAAGGCGAAAGGCTGTATTTAGAAAATAGCAAGAAGCCTCTCATAAGTTTGCCATCATATTGCAATCTTAATGAGAGGCTTTTTTCATAGATACTTGGAAAGTATGGAAAAGATAGATTGGAATAGGGTAAAAGCTACTATCAGAAATTGGAAGCCTGGCGAGTATATACGGCAAACTTCTATTGTTGTGATCGGTGTGCTGATAACCTTCGTTGGCAGTGAACTGGTCACCAGATGTTCGGAACAAGCGGATATTAAATCTACTATGTTGCTGATTAAGGATGAACTGAAAAGTAATCGGAAGAACTTTGAAGGTATTGTGTCTGAATTCAGCACAGATGAGCGCCTTTCTGCTTTGTTGGTGGAACATGATATGAATGTTCGGCTGATACCGGAAGATTCGCTGAAGCAATTTCGTTATTCTATAGGGCAGATTCGTAGTTTCTATTATACCCGGAATGCGCTGGACATACTTAAGAACTCTATGCTGATGCAGAAAATATCCGATAAAGAGTTTTTGCTTTCATTGATTGATGTTTATGAAGCATTAGAAGGATTTAAACTATCAATGAATGGGTATTATGATATGAAGGAAGATGCGGCTATTCCCTTTTATTTGACTTTGACTGATGAACAGACAAATACGGTTAATGAGGGAAAATGGGAAGCATGGGAAATATATCTTTCAGATAGGAAGTTGCGAAACTTTTTGAAAATTCCACAGGGATATTTTATTCCTGGCTATCAAGAACGTATAGAGCAAAAGATTGATAAGATGATTCAAACCATTGAACAGAAATATGGTTCAAGATAAATACTTATGGGAAATATAGATAAGATAAAGTCTACGATTAAAGGCTGGAGATTGGGAGATTATTTCCGCCAGTTCAGTATTGTGGTGGCAGGTATTATCGTTACCTTTTGGGGAAGCGATAAGGTTACGGAGCATAGTCGTCAAAAAGAGGTGCGGACCGCGATGCAACTGGTGGCGGAAGAATTGGAGTATAACAGAAAGGAACTGCGTAATATAAAGCACTTGTTGGATATAGACAGGAACATGAGTTCTTTGCTAATAGAGCATAAAATGGATATATCGGGAATACCGGCGGATACTTTAAGTAAGTATGACAAGCTTTTCAATAATATGAGTGAACTCTCTTATAAAACCGATGCATTGGATGTCTTGAAAGGTTCTTCGTTGATGCAGTATATTTCTGACAAGCGTTTGTTGCAGGATGTATTGCAAACCTATTTTGAGTTGGGAAGGCGGAAGAAAGATGTCAGTGATTACTATGCAGCAAAAACGGATGTAATTATGAAACTTGCCATGTCCAGGAATTTTAAGTTTGCTTTGAAAACTAACAATAACCTGCTGAATCAAATCTCATTTCTTATAAGTAATGATCAATTTGTCAATTTTGTCATAATGGTACCCGGTTTCTTATACTGGGAAGAATTTGATGAACTGGATGAAATGCTTGACAAGCAGATACAAACTTTGAAAGCAAAGTATAAATAATCTCCATTCTTTAACTTCTTTTTAGATATAACATTGCAGCATTCTACGGAAAGCTGCGTCTAACTAACAAACGACGCGAAGAGGCGTCCGTAAAAAATAGCACTGACATTGGAAAATGAAATAGAACTGATAGAGGGCTGCCGGGCAGGAAAGGATTCCGCACGTAAGGAATTGTATACCCTTTATTCCAAGCAGATGCTTGCGGTATGCTACCGCTATACGGGCGACGAAGATGCTGCGCATGACGTACTGCACGATGGGTTCATCAAAATCTTTACCCATTTCACTTTCCGGGGCGAATGTGCATTGGCAACGTGGGTGACAAGAGTAATGGTGACACAGGCAATAGATTATTTGCGAAAGCAGAAACGCATCACCCAACTGGTGGTGAACGAAGAACAATTGCCTGACATACCCGACGAAGCAAGCATAGCCGATAGCGGTAGCCGCCTCTCCGAACAGCAGTTGATGGCATTTGTGGCAGAATTACCCGATGGATGCCGAACCGTTTTCAACTTGTATGTGTTTGAAGAGAAATCACACAAGGAGATAGCGGAAATGCTTGGGATTAAGGTACATTCATCCACCTCGCAACTGCATCGCGCCAAGAATTTGTTAGCAAAAAGAATTAAAGAATATACAGAGTATGAAAGGAAATGATGAAATAACCGGTTTGTTCCGCAGTCGCCTCTCTGGGGCAGAGATGACGGTGCGGGATGGCTTTTGGGAGGAGCTGAAAGGCGACCTGTCAAGAGTTGAAACCGATGCAACCAATACTTCTGCAGCTACTAAACGTTCTGTCCTCACTCCACGCTTCTACCGGGTGGCTGCGGCGGCTTCTGTAGTATTAGTGCTTGGAGCTGCTTCCGCTGCATTCTGGTACTTCTCTCCGAAAGATGAGATTCAGGAAGCATTCACCAAGGTGGCTACACTGACACCGGAAGGTAACTTGAATGGAGATGTGGTGCAGGAAAAGTTCCCCTCTATTCATGAGACTAAACCTACAGCGCAAAATCCTGGTCATAAGAATCCTGTACCAGTATCATCCGGAGGCATACTTGCTGCGAATGGTGATGATGAAGAGACTGTATCAGTCACTGTCTCCATTACAATTTCCCAACGCGTATATGGCAATCACCACCAAGGTAACGGAATGTATGGTCAAACAGCTTCATCAAGGAATGAAAATAATCATCGTGTCACGGCTACTGATCCCGCTGTCACAAATTCAGAGCTTGGCTCAGATTCCGATAAGGCGCTCCCCATTACCAATGCGGGTGGTTGTGCTAAAAAATGGGCTTTCAAAGCAGGTATAGGTACAGCGTTGCCAAAGGGGGACTTCGGGATACCGTTCACCGCAGGGGTTTCTGCTGAGCGTCATTTGAACAAACATTTTTCTCTGGAGGCAGGTTTGCAATACAACCGTCTTGACGGAGACCATGCGATACACACACTGGCTGTTCCGGTAAAACTGAATGCGGTGCTGGCAAGTAATTCTAAAGTAGACTTTTACGCTACATTGGGTGGTGCTGCCGAGAAATGCATAGCCGGAGCTGAAGACAATGGTTTTGGAGCAGAGCCTATACAACTTTCCATTGCGGCAGGTCTGGGAGTCCGTTATAAGTTGAACGACCGGATTGCTCTGTTTGCAGAGCCTACGGTATCTCATCATTTTGATACGGATTCGCAAACAAAAACGCTGCGAACGGAACGTCCAACGAACCTTAATCTACTTTGCGGTGTTCGTATGACATATTAACCTTAATACAATGCAACAATGAAAGCAATTTCTAATATATGTGCCGTAATGGCCATTTTGATATTCTTCTTTTCTCTTTCTTTTGTATCATGTACGGAAGAAACGTTGGACTACAATAATCCTGACGTGGATTTATTCGTCAAGCAACTAAAAGCTGGAAAATACTCTGTCGAAAGTCCGGAAGGTCTGAACACTATTCCCCGGTTTACTGTTGATGACATAGGGGACTTGTTGAAGTATGCCGAAGATTTGACGGTAATTCCTTCTTTCCCATTGGCTCCGGTTTCTTATTCCGCAGGTGGCAAGCTTCGTTTAGGTGAGTGTATTTTGTGGACAGTAGAAACAATCCGTTTAGGGCAGAATGCTTCGATGGGGTGCAAAATGGTACATGTGGATGCAGAGAATTATGAAGGCATTTACTTCTTATCGGATGATGAAGTTCTGGATGCTTCCGCCCGTTATCGCCGCTGGTGGGAAAACCGCAAATACCCCCGTACGATGTGGACCATAGACCCTTGTTATGATGAACCGCTTTGTGGAAGCGGATATATGTGGTGGTAAGAAAATAAATAAATGAGAAAATATTGCACTATAATCGGACTGCTTTTAGTAGTAGTCCTTCCCGTTTGCGCTCAGAACTGGACACTTCAGGACTCTCTGCGATTGCGCCGTCTGCTGGATGAAGAAGGAGAGATTAAGCTGAATCCGGAAGTTCTGAAAGAGATGGGAGTACAGGAACCTCTGGGCAAACAGCAGATATCGATGGAGAAACAATGGCTGGATTTCAACACAACACTTCCCGAAATACCAAATACACCGAAGAAGAAAGTTGTTCTTACCTTGCGCCCGTATACTGCAACTACGAAGTACAATTGGGACCCGGTGTATCAGAAGAAGATTAAAATAGATAAGGACACGTGGCGAGGGGATCCTTTCTATGAACTTAAAATACTTCGCATTTATTCCGATTGGGCAAAGACGCCTTTCGAAAAGGGTGTCCGTAAAAGTATGGATGAAATAGAGGCAACCGGGATGCGCTACCGAATGACAGAACGGGCTAATAATATGGCTGTAGGTAGCTGGCAGGGTGCTAGTGGCGGTTTAGGATTTTCCGGTGATTTTATGGCACCTTTTACCAAAGAATTCTGGAACGTCAAGGGGCGTAAGCGCCGTGCCCGTACGCTGGAAGTGTTACGTGCATATGGAGACTCGGTAACGGTACGGGGTAAAGAACCTGTCAAGACGATTAAGAATTAAGGATTTGTATAATTTGAACATCCGGTGATATGTATGTTGTAAATTCGTATTTCCGGGTGTGTTTTTTATTACAATTCGCCTTTTCTTCCGAACCTTTCATCCTTTTTTCTTGTTTCTTCCTAATAATCCCTAAACGGAAAAACTATGAACAGAATTACTTCCCTTTTCGGAATTCGATATCCAATAATTCAAGGTGGTATGGTTTGGTGCAGTGGCTGGCGCTTGGTGTCGGCAGTAAGTAATGCGGGTGGACTGGGCTTGCTTGGGGCAGGTTCCATGCATCCTGAAACGTTATGTGAGCATATCCGTAAATGCCATGCTGCTACACATAATCCTTTTGGAGTCAATATTCCATTGATGTATCCGCAGATTGAAGAAATCATGCAGATAGTGGTAGAGGAAGGAGTCAATATAGTTTTCACTTCCGCCGGAAGCCCTGCCAAATGGACGGGATGGCTGAAAGAGCGGGGAGTGACAGTGGTGCATGTGGTCAGTTCTTCCCGCTTTGCGATGAAAGCCGAAGAGGCGGGTGTGGATGCTGTTGTTGCTGAGGGCTTCGAGGCCGGTGGGCATAACGGAAGGGAAGAAACTACCACTTTGTGCCTGATGCCTGCCGTGCGTGCTGCTACTACCTTACCATTGATTGCTGCTGGAGGAATTGCTACGGGTGAGGCTATGCTTGCTGCACGGGTGTTGGGAGCAGAAGGAGTACAAATAGGTACGCGTTTTGCATTGACTCAGGAAAGTTCAGCTCATGAATATTTCAAGGAATATTGTTTGCGTTTGCAGGAGGGGGATACCCGGTTATTGTTGAAGAAGCTTGCTCCGGTACGTTTGGTGCGGAATAATTTCCGTGACGCTGTAGAGGCAGCCGAAGCCGTGGGGGCTACACAAGATGAACTTCGTATTCTTCTGGCTCATGGACGTGCCAAGAAAGGGATTTTCTATGGAGATCTGGAAGAAGGAGAACTGGAGATTGGTCAGGCTTCTGCATTACTTTATGGTAAACAGATAGAGACGGTTGCTGAGGTGATGCAGGAACTGACAGAAGGGTATAGAAGAGCGTGGGATGCGCTAAAGGAATAAGAATTTAGCTATATGAGACGATGAAATTCGTCCCATGAGATGAAAAAAATTGTATCATGAGGCAAAAATAAATGTCTCGTGGGTCAAAAAGATTCATCTCATAGGACGAATTTTTTTGAATAGGGGGAATGAAATGGAGTCATTTCACTTTCTTACCGTCCAAAATAAAAAATGGGGCTGTACGTCAATCTGTACAGTCCCATTTTTATGTTTTCCGGTTGTATCCCTATGATTTAGGTGTGCCGGAATTATTTGTTGTACTAGTTGGATTTACGGTAGGATTTGCAGTTGGTGTTGCCGTAGCTGTGCTTGTTGTGCCTGCTGCTGTTGCTGCGTTTGCTGCAACTTTTGGTTGTTCTTCCCAATGGAAGGGTTCGAAGTTAGTATTCGGATCAACCCAAGTCGGTTTCTTGCAAGCGTAAATGATGAACGGAGCTGCCACAACAACGATGGCACCGATAATCAATACGGAGAACCAAACTGTATTGCTACCCGTTGAAATCTGGCTGGGCGGGATAAAGCTCAGGATGAATGCCAACAGAGAACCACAGAAACCGAGTCCGCCGATGAACCACATCAATCCATTACCACCCTTACCGATACGGAACGGACGGTTCAACTTCTTCATCTTGTAACGCAATACGATAGCTCCTGTAAACATCAACATATACATGATAAGGTAAAGAACTACTGTCAACTGTGACAGGATCTGATAGAAGCTCTGTACGGAAGGCATTACTACGAACAAGAGGCTCAATACTGTTACAGCACCACCTTGTACGAACAGGATGTTCTTCTGTACACCCAGTTTGTTTGTCTTCTGGAAGAACGGGGGCATGTAACCTGCCTTACCTACGGCAAAAATACCTTTGGACGGACCGGCAACCCAAGTCAATACACCTGCCAGCACACCGAATGCAAGAGCAATAGCGATGATCGGTGATAACCAGGAAGCATGGATGTACTTGAAGTAATTGTCGAAACCAACCAGCAAGCTTTGTGTCAGACTGATGTCTTTGGCCGGAATGATAACACCCAGTGCGAAAGTACCCAGTACGAAAATGATAACTGTGATAGCTGCACCGATAAATACTGCTTTCGGATAATTCTTGGAGGGGTTTTCTATATCCTTAACGTGGATACCGCCCATTTCCATACCGGCATAAAAGAGGAAGATACTTGCGGCGAGTACGACGTTGTCGAAGTTCGTCAGATCGGGGAAGAAGCTGCTGTGGAAGTCCAGATTGGAGTGTCCGCCTGTAGCCAGATAAATGATCCCCAGGATAATCAGCAAGGCTGCCGGGATAATGGTACCAACCATACCGCCGACTTTGGCTACCTTACCTACCCATCCCATACCTTTCAATGAGATGAAAGTGGCGAGCCAGTAGATGATGAGCACTACGGCGAGTGTGTAGTACTTGTTACTTGCCAACGACATATCGTGTGCGTCGTTCATTCCGATGAAGGCGATGGATACAGCACCGAATGTCAATACGGTAGGGTACCAGATAGTACTCTCAATCCATTGCACCCAGATAGCAAGGAAACCGAGCCGCTTACCGTAGGCTTCTCCTACCCAGCGGAACACACCACCTTGTTTGTCCTGGAACATCGCAGCCAATTCCGCAGCGACAAGTGACGTCGGTATAAGGAATACGATAGCTGCAAATAAATAGTAAAAGGCCGAACTCATTCCGTACACGGCCTCGGCAGGTAGTCCACGTAGGGATACTACTGCCGTTACATTCATGATTGCGAGGGTGAACACACCCAGCTTCACTGTTTGTTTAATATTTGCCATAAGTTAAGGTTTTAGGTGAAAAATATGTTTTAAAATCAGTCTCTATAACAACGACCCGGTGGAGTTGTTTTCAGGGATAAAGTGAAAGTTGGTAAATTAACACTTAAACAAATGTCTTGTGCAAGACGTTTTAGGGCAATCGGGCAGAAATCAATAATATATTAAATCAGAATAAATAATAGGTATTATTATGAAAATGGCTCTTTCAGAATTTGCATTACGAGAGAAGGGAATTTATGGTGTCTTACACATTGTGATTCTGTTACTTTCGTTATTTTTAGTGGTTAGTATTTCAGTAGATACATTCAAGGGTATTCCTTTCTATACTCAGACGGTATTTATGAAGGTTCAGTTTGCCGTGTGCATCCTGTTTTTGCTGGACTTTATTTTGGAGTGGTTTTTAGCAAAGCATAAAGGACGTTATTTTGCTACTCACTTCGTTTTTCTTCTGGTAGCCATCCCTTACCAGAGCATTATTTCCTGGGCCGGATGGACGTTTTCAGAGGAAATCACTTATTTATTGCGTTTTATTCCTTTAGTGCGCGGTGGTTATGCGTTGGCCATTGTGGTAGGTTGGTTGACGTATAATAAGGCATCCGGTCTGTTTGTTACTTACCTGACTACTTTGCTTGCTACGGTTTATTTCTCCAGTCTGGCTTTCTATGTTATGGAGCATGGGGTGAATACATTAGTTACAGGCTATGGGGATGCTTTGTGGTGGGCGTTTATGGATGTAACGACGGTTGGTTCCAATATTATTGCTGTGACGGTGACGGGGCGTGTACTGTCAGTTCTGCTGGCAGCATTGGGGATGATGATGTTTCCGATATTTACGGTGTATGTGACGAGTCTGGTACAAAAGAGGAATCAGGAGAAACAAGAGTATTATAAGGAGTTGCAGGGAGGGGATATAAAGTAATGTTGTGTGTGTGTACTTTTTCTTTCGGCTTGTCCCGAAAGAAAAAGATACCAAAAAGAAAGGGACCCCGGCTACGTCTCCGGTGCTACTCCGACACTGTCATTCGCAGACGGGGCTCGAACTCGCTTCGCTCAGACAGATCGCCCCTTACCTGCGCCTGACAGTGCCTACGCTTACGCACCTGCGCCTATGCCGGAGGGCTGCGCGGT
>ERZ1504291.574-NODE-574-length-8867-cov-3.468339_pt1 | contig 8867 bp, 8 predicted proteins | sample MGYA00575496_ERZ1504291 | MGnify/ENA primary metagenome ERZ1504291 (study PRJEB39906, sample SAMEA3182089) | gut metagenome | biome: human; feature: gut; material: Stool; isolation source: human stools | place: Canada | collected 2013-02-04 ... | reverse complement strand
AAAAACAAAAAAAGAAAGAAAATTTTAGGAAATGCTGATTTTCTTATTATATATTTGCAGTAAAATGAAAAACTACAGAATCTCAAAATAATGAAAATATCTTTTTCCAGACAGACTAAAGAAAGAGCTTTCAAACAACTTTACGAGGATTATTATGCCCCTTTCTGCCTGTATGCAAAAAGATTTGTAGATGATAAAGAAGTCCGCGAGGACATTGTTTCGGATGTATTCACCTCCCTATGGGACAAGTTGGATACCGACTCTTTCGATTTGCAATCAGAGACAGCATTGGGATATATAAAAATGTGTGTAAAAAACAGCTGTTTGAACTTTCTGAAACATCAGGAGTATGAATGGAGTTATGCCGAAAATATCCAAAAGAAAGCTCCTCTATATGAAACAGAAACAGATAGTGTATATACACTTGATGAGTTATACCGAATGCTATACGAAACATTAAATAAGCTTCCGGAAAACTATCGCACCGTATTTATGAAAAGTTTCTTTGAAGGCAAAACACATGCGGAAATTGCCGAAGAAATGAATCTCAGCGTAAAATCCATTAATCGGTATAAACAAAAAACAATGGAACTCCTGCGGAACGAGTTGAAAGATTACCTCCCGCTGTTTTTATTATTCCTGTCTCCCGAGCAACTGTAAGCTCTCTGCTAAAACACGGCACTCTTTACGATTAATCTTCCCATTTCCCGTTTGAGGAATATGATTTACCGTATAAATATATTTAGGACGATAATAAGATGCTAAGACTGATTCCAATTTAGTCCCTAGCGCACTTATCTCCATCTGCCCTTCTATCAATAAAGTAACAGCCTGCCCCAAACGCCGATCCGGAACGGAAGTGATCACAAACGGTACAGGGATAGACGACTGAAGTAACCTTTCGATCTCTTCTGCCTGCACTTTAATTCCTCCGCTATTGATTACATTATCCTTTCTTCCCAGAATCGTAAAACTACCGTCCGGATAAATGCGGGCAATATCATTTGTCTGCAGAGTATCATCGCAAACAAGCGGAGCATTAATCATCAAAGTATTTTCTGAAGACAAAAACAACTCTACGGATGAAAAAGGATAATAACGATCGGATGCTGCTGCGCCATTCAGACGGCGAAGAGCGATGTGAGAAAGGGTTTCCGTCATCCCGTAAGTTGAATAAACAGCATTGGACAGATTTCTGATTTTTTCCTCTAAAGCCTTGTCAACTGCTCCGCCTCCTATAATTAAAATCTCCGTTTGCTTTAATTTCTCTTTCTCTTCGGGTATCTGAAATGTATTATACACCTGCAAAGGCACCATAGCCGCAAACCTTAAAGGAGTGTCCACATCTGCCAATGGATGACCGGAAGCCCGACGTACTATAAGATTCAACCCGGCAATCAAAGAACGGACGACTACCATCATCGCCCCGATATAGCGAAGGTTCATACACAATAATGCCGTTTCACCCTGCTTTAAATCCAGAAACTCACAAGTCAGGCGTGCACTCTGTATCATCTGATCTTTGCGAACAAGCAATTCTTTAGGTGCCCCCGTAGAACCGGAAGTATGTACAGTGATCACAGGATCATCATTAAACCATTCGTTTAGAAAAAGATACAAGTCCCATATAGCAGAAGGGTGGTTTCCCTCACCTTCTGCTACAAGGCTATGTATATCGCCCGGAGTATATTCCTTTCCCTCCAGCAACAAACGCTGTTTTTGTCGGTCGAATATCATCATTTACAAAACCACAAACAATCTTTTCTGATTTCAAGAGGCATCTCTACATTATCTGTAAAGAGTAACCCGGTGCCTAACCCTTGCGGCAATGGATTCTGAAAAGTAGCACACCATTGAGCGATAGCATTCAGACCGATATTAGACTCCAGAGCAGAAGTTATCCACCAACCGATATTCAGTTTCTCCGCTTCTGCAATCCACTCCTCGCCACCGGCTAATCCGCCATGAAGAGAAGGTTTGATAATAATATATTGCGGACGGATAGCCGAAAGTAATCTTTGCTTTTCTTCCCAGGTATTATAGCCTATCAGTTCCTCATCCAAAGCTATCGGCAAAGGAGATTCGGAAGTAAGACGTGCCATTTCTTCCCATTGTCCGGCACGAATGGGCTGTTCTATCGAATGTAAGTCCAGTTCGGACAAGCGTTTCAATTTCTCCATCGCATCTGTTGGTGAGAATGCTCCGTTGGCATCTACACGCAATTCTATTTCTTTAGAAGAATAGTGAGAGCGGATATGTTGGAGTAAAGCCAGTTCTTCTTCAAAGTTGATGGCACCGATCTTCAACTTTATACAGCGGAATCCCGCCTCCATCTTCTTCTCTATCTGAGCAAGCATTCTATTGAAGTCACCCATCCAGATAAGCCCGTTTATCGGAATACCTGCTTCCCCACGTGAGAAGGGTGTATCCCACAAAGCCCAGCTTCCTTCAAAAAAGTGACGAATGGCTGTCTCCAAGCCAAAAAGGATGGAAGGGTACTTGCATAGAGCTTCCATGTCCAGCTTACCTCCCTGATTCTCTACCTGCCGGCAGATTTTAGCCAGCACTTCCTCGTAATCGGGAAGATCATCACAGCTAAGATTTGGCAGAGGAGCGCACTCCCCGATCCCTACCCAATTGGGAAATTCGGGAGCAGTAAAATGAAGATACCAGACTTTTCGCGTTGTGTATGTGCCTCGTGAAGTTCCGGCCGGCTGCTTGAAATGAAGCACCCGCGGAATAATGTCTATTTTGCAATCCATTGTTTAAGGGAACTTCGGATATTTCTTAAAGTTAGGTTTACGTTTCTCCAGAAATGCATTCTTTCCTTCCTGAGCCTCATCCGTCAGATAGTAAAGCAAGGTCGCATCCCCTGCCAGCTCCTGAATACCTGCCTGGCCGTCCAGTTCGGCATTCAATCCGGCTTTAATCATCCGCAAGGCCAACGGACTGAGCAGCATCATTTCTTCCGCCCATTGCACATACTCATCCTCCAGTTGCTCCAATGGAACTACTTTATTCACCAATCCCATATCCAACGCTTCCTGCGCATTGTATTTCCGGCAAAGGAACCATATCTCACGTGCCTTCTTCTGACCGACGACACGAGCCAGATAAGAGGCTCCGAAACCTGCATCAAAGCTACCTACGCGAGGACCGGTCTGTCCGAAGATCGCATTCTCCGAAGCAATCGATAAATCGCAAACTACATGAAGCACGTGTCCGCCACCAATGGCAAATCCATTTACGGCAGCAATTACCGGTTTCGGAATGCTGCGGATTTGTTTCTGTACATCCAGAACACTCAGACGGGGAACACCGTCCTTGCCGATATAGCCGCCACGCCCTTTCACATTCTGGTCACCGCCCGAACAGAAAGCCTTGTCACCAGCTCCCGTAATCACGATCACATCAATATCCGCTTCTTCCCGGCAAATGCGCAATGCGTCACTCATTTCAGCCGTTGTAGTCGGAGTAAATGCATTTCGATAGCGTTCACGGTTAATGGTGATGCGGGCAATCCCATTATAGTAATCAAAGAGGATATCTTCGTATTCTCTGATGGTTGTCCATTCTCTTTGTGTTGACATAATCTATTTTTGTTTTAGTTGATGATAATAATCTTTCAGTATACGTGCATCTTTATTTTTATTGCTGAATACTTCCATCAGAACCGGTTGTTCCATGGCTTCCGGTTGTGTGAAGGTTTTCATCGCTTCGGCAAGCTGTTCTTCATTCTCTACCCGTTGATAAAGGAATCCGCGTTCTTCCGCCCATCCTTTGGCAGATGTCTTGTGAACGGCTGTAATATACTTGTGCGATGTACCCGACATATCCAGTCCGGGTAATGTATGGAAAATCTCCCCTCCTCCGTTATTCAGCAAAAGAATGCGTAGATTGGGACGGACATTGATGTTCCACAAAGCATTCATATCATAAAAGAAACTAAGGTCACCTATAACTATAAAATTTAGTTTATCCGAACCGGCGGCATATCCCACTGCCGTGGACAACGAGCCTTCGATGCCGCTTGTACCCCGATTACAGCATACCTCAATCGTAGAAGGAACCTGGTATAACTGAGCATAGCGGATAACAGAACTATTTGCCAGATGCAATGCACATGATTCCGGCAATGCTTTTATCAAAGCACCGATAGCCGACATTTCCGAATATCCGAACTCCGGTTCGGGAATGGTCTTGCAATAATTCTCCCATACACGGGGATACTCCGGCACGCGGTTATCCAGCAATGGAGCTATTTTCTCCAGAAACTCAAACGGGTCCATTTCGATGACGGTAGTCAGAGAACCGTAAAGGTCAACCACTTCTCCATCAGCAGACACATGCCAATGTTCTTTAGGCGGATGCTGCCGAAGATATTTTTTCAACCGCTTGGAAACCACATGTCCGCCATAAGTAATCAATAACTCGGGAGTCATCTGGCCGGTTTTCTCTTCGGGCATCGCATAAAGCGCCGCATCAAAATTCTTCACTGGAATACCGGGTACTGTCTGATTACCGATATGCTCGGTCAGCCACACGAAATGTTTATATAACAATTTGGTATGCCGTTTCTCAAACAAGTAAATCAAGTTCATCTGTCCGACAATAATCATCCGCTTCTGATATCTGTTCAAGCGTTCGATCAGGTCATTGTAATCCCGGTCGTATACATTCAGCCCCTGATAGCGCGTAATGACACGTACTTCGGTAAGCGACTCCACCGTAAACTGGAACAAAGGTTCGGATATAGGAATATTAATATGTACCGGACCTTTTCCATGATGGTTGGTTTCCAGCAAGGCTTCATTCACCAAGCGGTTACAGTACCATTCATCCTCTTCTGTCTGAATCTCCGGAAGGTTTACCGACTTCTTCACCAATGTCTGAAAAACACCGGGCTGCGGCAATGTCTGTCCCGCCATCTGTCCAATCCAGGCAGCAGGCCGATCGGCAGAGATAACAACTAAAGGTATATTCTGATAATACGCTTCTGCCACAGCAGGATGAAGATTGAGCAACGCTGTACCGGAAGTACAGCAAACGGCAGCAGGATGCCCGCCATTCAGCGCAAGACCAATCGCAAAATAACCGGCACTCCGTTCATCCGTCATAGCATAACAAGTAAAACCCGGATGAGTAGACAGCGTATGCACAATAGGTGCATTACGGCTACCGGGACATAACACTACTTTCGTAATTCCATGCGCCTCAAGCAGCGCGACCAACTGGAGTATATTTTTCTTGTCCGAATACATATTGATAGTGATTAGCTTGTTAGTGATTCATCATTATTGGAGCAGACACAAGAATACGCCTCATGGTCTGCAATTTCTTTTCCGTTTCCTGCCATTCATCATTCAACTCTGAAGAGGCTAACAATCCGCCACCGGCATACAGTGTCAATTGCTCGTCTTCAATGTGCATGCAACGCAGATTCACATACAAATCTGTGCGTCCCTCCGGATCGAGCCAACCGATAAAACCGGAATAATACTTACGATCGTACCCTTCATTTTCCAAAATGAACCGGTAGGCTTCTTCTTTAGGCAGTCCGCACACGGCAGGAGTCGGATGCAGGACTTTCAGAAGGTCTCCCAGATTTTTATTATCTTTCAAAGAGAAATGGAAATCAGTTTTCAGATGTGACAAGGCACCGGCATAAGCCGGATAAGGTCCGCTCTCTGTGGAGCGAATGCCCAGCGAAAGAAGCTGCCGACGGATATAGGACGCCACATAATCCTGCTCCTGACGGTTTTTGTCATCCCATACTTGCGGAAGTTTACCATTCTGCAAAGGTTGAGTTCCTGCCAGGGCAACTGTGTTCCATTCATTTTTTTCGCCCGACAATATAATTTCGGGGGTACTTCCCAGCCACACGCCCGTCTGAGGAGTATAACACAGATAGATATAGGAATGAATATAACGTTGACAAGCTGCACGAAAAACAGCTGAAGGGGAAAACTCCGGATTCTTTCCAATAGTGAGACTACGGGAAAGCACCAGTTTATCAAAGGTAGCATCACGCAAGGCTTCAATAAATGTATGAAAACAGGTCGCATACTTCCCAGTACAAAGGGTATGAAAAGATTCCTCCGGATAACTTTGCAAGTCCTGCTCTTCCTCTGCCACGATTTCCATAGGCAACGGTTGTCCAGTCCTGTCGGACTGTATCAACACAATCGGACATGACTTATCTATACGGAACGGAGCAATCACAAATCCTCTTTGTCCATTCAGTTCTTTCAAATCGAAAATCAAGCGGACAGCTCCGACATCTTCTGTCAACAGACGAGGATACTTCTCCCCGGGAACACGATAAACAGCAAAGGGCTGTTTCCGCTGAATAAGTGCATCAATAGTTGTCAAGTTACTTTTTTCGTCAATCATCTTTTTTTCATCACACTGTTGACCACCCGTATAGAGGACACCAGTTTATTGGTTGAAGTAAAAACGTCCACATTCCATACATGGGAGGAACGTCCTTTGTGTACAATCGTCGCTACTGCACGTACTGTATCACCTTCGTGCGCAGAAGATATATGATTTCCGCTGACCTGCATTCCTACCACAATTTCATCCGGCTGACAGAGAATCATCGAGCCGAGTCCGGCAACTGTTTCTCCCAATGCAAGCGTAGCTCCACCGTGCAAAATACCGAACGGCTGACGGGTACGGTGATCTACCGGCATCGTCGCCTCTACACGGTCTTCGTCGGCATATGTATATTGGATACCCAGATTACCCATCAATGCGTGACGCGCCTGTGCATTCAACTGGTCCAAAGGAATCTCTGCAGCGCGAACTTCCGCTATTATCGCCTTTTCGACAGCCAGAGCCACTCCGTCTTCCTCATTGGAAGCTGTCACATAATCCGCACAGACCTTTACCGAATCCTGCGAATGCCCCATCGCCACTCCCAGTCCTGCCAGCTGAATCATCGTTACATCGCACACACCGTCTCCTATAGCGATGACTTCTTCACGCTTCACATCCAGTTCTTCCAATAAAGCTCCCAATGTGTTGGCTTTATCAATCGCACACGGCACTACTTCCAGAAAATAAGGTTCGGAACGGAAAACATCCAAAGCTCCGTTCAACCGTCTCTTCCAGTGTCCTTCCAGACTAACCAACGCTTCCTCGTCATCGCTGACAAGCATACACTTACACGGAGCAAAGTCAATTGCTACAGAAAATTCCTCTTCCTTGATCACTTTCAAATTATTCAAGCGAGCTTCATTCTGGATATGTTCATTCTCCGGAGTGTCAGTAATGATCGTATCATCATGGTAAGTGAACAGTGCGAAATTATTTTTTCTTGCCTTCTTTTCCAGATAAGGCAACATTTCCGGATTAATCCTCCGCTCAAACAGTATTTCTCCGTTTTGAGCATTAATTATCTGGCAACCATTATAAGAAAGGATATAACCTCCATAATTTCCGAGTTCTAGGGATTTGGCTAAAGGCATCAGACCGTAAGTCGGTCGGCCGGATGCCAACACGATACGTACTCCCATCTGCTGAACTTTCAGCAAAGCAGCCAATGTACGTTTACTAATTTCTTTTGCATCATTGAGAAGCGTTCCGTCTACATCAAGAACTAATAATTTATACTTCATGGACACACGATTTTGATTTAGATTACAAAGGTAGGAAATTGAGTGAACGACTGAAAGCGGAAAGAGATAAAAATTACTTTAAAAACCGGTTCTTTGGATGCATAAAGCAAAGTGATCACCGGATGAGGTTTGATAAGAGTCAGAAAATCGGCAACAGCTTGAGAAGCTTCCAGTTCCTTCTGATACATTACGACAAAATCATTCCAGTGACCCGGAATATCTTCATGAAACCATCTGCGCAGTGCTGCGGAAGGCGTTATATCTTTTGCCCAGTAATCATATTTCAACCATTCTTTTTTGATTCCACGTGGCCAGAGTTTATCTACCAGCACCCGATATCCGTCGGTCTCTGAAAAGTCTTCGTACACTCGCTTTATCCTAACTTGCACCATTTCCGTTTATATTTAGTTATCATAAGAATAAACCGATAAAACGGAAAATTGTTTATCGAAAAAGCCAAAATCAACCTAAGGATTCCTGCGTTTTTTTAAATTCGTAAGGAGTCATACCAGTCTTTTTCTTGAACATACTGTACAGAATAGGCGTACTATTAAATCCGGCTTCATCAGCTATCGCACGAATGGTATAATTGGGATGTTGCTTCAATAACTGAATCGCATAGTTAATACGAAGTTCATTAATATACCCGTTGAAATTAGTTCCGGTGTTTTCCTTGATCATCCGGGCGAAACGCGCATTATTCAAATGTACAATCTGAGCCAGATCCTCTCTCGACAATTCCGGAGACAGATATAACTGATCCTGAACAACAATACGATTCAGTTCTTTGAAAATTTTCTTATTCTCATCCTCTTCCTCCCTACTCTCCACTACTTCATCCGGAGATAAATCGTCTTTTTCGGAAAAGCCAGTTTCCGGTTCCAAGTCCAATGGAACAGCTATCGGATCTTCCGCATCTCCATCTATGAATAATTGTTTGTTCTCTACTTTTCCAGCCAGTTTCTCATTGATAAACTTTGCCAGCATTTTGTTTTTATATTTAACAATAATCGTATGACGCCAAATCCGCCATAGCACAAATAAAATGAGACAAGTGACACATCCCAAAAAAGCAAGTGATATGTTTCTGATTCTTAACTGTAAAGTCTGTTCGGCAATATATTCTTCCTGCTCGTCAGCTTTATGAATAGCATTTAATTCCAAAGCCGCATTCTGTTTATCCTTGCTGTCAATACCATCAATAATAGAAATAATAGACTCACGTAATGCTGCTACTTTTTCAAA
>ERZ1504291.571-NODE-571-length-8887-cov-2.831182_pt1 | contig 8887 bp, 6 predicted proteins | sample MGYA00575496_ERZ1504291 | MGnify/ENA primary metagenome ERZ1504291 (study PRJEB39906, sample SAMEA3182089) | gut metagenome | biome: human; feature: gut; material: Stool; isolation source: human stools | place: Canada | collected 2013-02-04 ... | reverse complement strand
CCGTCTCTTTCACCAAAATATGATCATATTCCAACGGTTCTGTTTCACATGATAATAACAAAGGAAACATTAATATATAGAAGAAGTTTTTCATATAATATAAATTTAAAATTCAAAACCAAACTATTCTATCGGAGCCCCATATACCTCTATTTCAGATAAGAAAGCATACTGATTAGGTCCTTTTGTCGCTGTATATCTAAAATAACGAGCTTCCGGTAAAAGAACCATTGTATATGTTTGCCCTGCATCTTTTTGCGAATCAAAAGCAAATGTTCCCATGTCGGACCAATCATTTCCATCCAGACTCACCTCAAATTTATGTTCTGTCTGTCCTCCATTATTACCTTGTCTTCTGTAGCATACAAAACTACTAATAACATATTCTCGTCCCATGTCGACAATAAACCAGTGCGGATAGCCAGGTTGAGCCTTGTCCCATTGAGAATGCCAAAAAGTTGTAAGGTTTCCGTCTATTGCAGCCTGTGCTAAACCTGCTATAGGAGAATCACTCCATTCCGCTTCTTTAGGTTCTTCACTATCACATCCAACAATACTCCATCCTGAATGATCTAACTTTGCAGCCTGTATAAGCTTCAATCGTAATGTATAAGATGCATCCCCTGAAATGCCTTTAGCATTCAAAGTAACATCATAGATTCCCAAATCATCATATACATGTTCCGGATTAAGTTCTGTAGAAGTTGTTCCGTCTCCAAAATCCCATAACACAGAAGTTACATATTTAGCAGTACTGTTGAATTTCACTTTAGTACCATCTAATGAGTATGTGAAACTTGCTTCCGGAATCATAATCCTTGTATCAATAACTACAATTGTAGTTCCTAAAGAATTATTTATTTCTTGATCAGCTTTTACTATTTGTACAGCAAAGGCGTACTTTTTACCTCTATTGGCATTCAGAAATTCCAAGTCTACCGCTACAAAAAACGACTCATAATCTTTACCGGCGGCAATCTGAAGATTTGAAGGAATGGAATATTTATCAGAAGACAGAATCTCAACTCCATCCAGTAGAGTATTACCTGCAGCAATCAATGAAGTAATCGTATCTGGATATGCTTCTAAATTTACAGAAACATTATTATCACGATTTAATCCAGACCGATATACAGCTAGAGCTACATTAAAAGCATTATTTACCGGATCAATCTTAAAAGAATAAGTATTACCCGGCGTTGGAACTGCCGTGCTTGAAGATGGAATATCATTGATAACATAAATGCCATTAACTGCGGTTGGCAAATATATTTTTGAATCAGGATAATCCATTGATACTATTTCTTCATATCCACATGCTGTCATTACTACTCCACACAAGAACAGTAAGAAAGCTTTCTTGATATTTATATTAGCTCTTTTCATTTTTATTCTTTTTACTTTTATAAGTTCACTACATATTATTACCATAACGGATTTTGACTCCACCCAGCAATATCCAAATCTCCTTGTGGAATAGGATATAAATACATTTTAGGTTCAAAATTTCTTTTTTCTATTTCAATAGGAGTATACGAAGGCACTCCCCCCCGATTCAAAATTTCAAGTCCACGAAGAGGTATATTAAGAACTCCCTTTCCCTTTTCATTGTCAGCAGCAATCATCCAGCGACGAACATCCCACAGACGATGATCTTCAAAAGCCAGTTCTATTCTTCTTTCATGACGAATCTTCTGACGAACAGCATCCTGATCTAATCCATCTGGAAGTTCAGGCATCTTTATACCTTCGCGTTGACGTATCTTATCATAATATATTTTTATATCTGAATGTGCCGGCTGGTATTCATTTAAAGCCTCAATATAATTCAAATAAACCTCAGCCAAACGGATAAGAACCCATGTATGTACACTAGTACGACCTTCCAGCAAATTTAACTCCGGATCAATATACTTCAGCAAATATTGTCCTGTTTTAGTAGCACGAGGGACTCCTTTACCATCTCGTCCGCCAGTCCAGCATTCCACCGGACGTCCGTTGAACTTTGTCATATTGCTCAGTATGGTAAAAGCCAAACGAGGATCTCTGCCTCTATAGGGATTTGCTGCATGATTTTTGTTGTTCCAGTCAAAAGCTGTTCCATCCAACATTTCATAATCATCCAACAGATTTAATGATGGGGTATTCCCGCTATTACCCAAATCATATCCAACCGGATAATTAGCCTTCTCAAAATCATTACTGGCACCATCTCTACGCGCCAAAATTATTTCAGCATCTGTATATGAACGAAAAACTCCTTGATAATTATTTGATAAAGCATAACCGGCGTCTGTCAAATCAATCACATCTTTTGCTGCATCAGCCGCTCTTTTCCACCGCTCTTTTCTATCTATTGGTTTTACTGAAATCAAATCCTTATTTGCATAACCCGAAGCCCATTTTTCGGGAGAATTAAATAAATCACTTGCTGCATAAAGCAATACTCTACTTTTTAAAGCAAGAACAGCCCCTCTTGTAGCACGTCCCAAATTTTCTTGTTCTGTATACTTAACCGGTAATCCCCAAGCAATGTCATCACATTCTTTTACTATGAAATTAACACAAGAATCCAGTGTATTACGCGGAAAGGAATCTCCTATTTCTACAGGACGAGTTATTACCGGTACTCCTCCATAGCGTTTTATCAATTCAAAATAAAAGTAAGCTCTAAGGAAACGAGCCTCATACTTCCACCTCTTAATATTATCTAGTCTGTTTTGGTATTGTTCATGTCCAATATCATCTGGATTCAAACGATACATCTCAAGATCTAAATTATCCGAATTGGCTAAAAAATGATTTACTAAATAAATTCCACGAAAATTATTCCACCATGAGCCACCATCCGGATTGTTCTTGGCATTCCATGATCCTACATTGAACATTTGTATACTAGATGTTTCAAGTGTATACTCTGCTTCATCTGAAGCTGAAGCCATCATTGCACCATCAACACATCTAAATCCGGAAGGCAAATAATTATATATAGCTACAGCTCTGGATTGCGTATTATTATAAAGAGTTAAAACATCATCTTCTGTAAGAGAAAGCACTACTTCACGATCAAGTATGCTATCGCAGGCATTTACCAATAGAAGTAAAGCTGCACCATACAATATAGTTTTCACTTTTTTCATTACTACCATTATTAAAAGTTACACTTTGCTATAATTGGATACTTAAACCAAAACTAATTGTTCTTAGAGCAGGATAACCACTCATTGTCTCCGGATCTGTAAATCCATCCAGGTGATCAAGAGAAAACAAATTCGTTCCATTTGCAAATATCCTGACTTTCTCCAAATTAATTTTTCTGGAAAGCTGGAATGGCAATGTATATCCTATTTCCAAACTTCTTAACTTTAAGAAATTTCCATTTTTCTGCCAAAAAGAAGATGCCTGATAATTATTTAAATTATTCTCTGAAGACAATCGAGGATAAGTAGCTGTTTCTGCTGTTTCAGGCGTCCAACGCCCTAAAGCTATACTAGAGACCGTACCATCATTTTGAAAAGCATGATAATATTTTCCACCGCAATACACAGTACGATTAGCTGCTCCCTGAAAAAAAATATCCATATCAAAGCCTTTAAATGTTATTCCACCATGAAGACCCAGAGTTATTTGAGGCATTGAAGTATACCCAATTGGATAATAGTCATTCGAATCAATCTTTCCATCTTTATTTTGATCTTTATATTTTATATCTCCCGGACGTACATCTGTAAATGTTTGAGTAGGTGATTTCAATATATCATCTTCATCTTTAAAAAATCCTATGGCTTCCAAAACGAAAGGCTGCCCTACTATACGACCTGTTCCATACAAATATTCATTCTCTTGGATTGCTTCTGCATTATAAACAACTTTATTCTTTGCATACCAGAGACTGGTTTCTACAAAGTAAGTCAAATCTTTCTTACCTATCCCATTATAACGAATAGAAGTCTCAAGCCCCTTGTTGTCTACCTTACCGATGTTAATATCCGGGCGGGATATCCCTAAATAATCTGGAACTGTTCGATAAGGCTGTGAAAGAATATTTGAACGTTTTTGAATAAAATAGTCAAACGAAACATCAATCTTATTAACCAACGTAGCCTCAAAACCGACATTAAACTTCTTTTCTTTCTCCCATGTGACATCAGGATTGGCTAGTTTCCCCTGAACTAAACCATCCTGTACATTATTAGAGTTACCAAGATGATAGCCATATCCATCATAATATTGGTCGAACATATAGCGTATGCCTCCAATATTATCATTACCAACTATACCATAAGAAGCTCTCAACTTCAAATAATTCAGAATCGGATTTCCTTTTAGAAAAGCCTCATTAGATAATATCCATCCTAATGAACCTGCAGGGAAAAAACCAAAACGATGTCCTTTGGGAAAATTCTCCGTTCCATTGTAACCAAACGAAAATTCCCCAATATAGCGTTTGTCACATGAATAAGTCACACGTCCTCCCATAGCAATATTCTTGTAGGAAAGATCAGTTCCTGTCACAACATAATCATTATATGATCCTAAATATATAGCATCAATATTATGTAGTCCGTTAAACGTACGATTATAATTTAATGAAGCCTGCAGAGAATAATCTCTCCATTGTGAAGAACTAGATTCATCTCCAGCTAAAGAAGTATTCTGACCATAGGTCGTATAAATAATTTCATCGGCATTATCACGATCAACTGAATAACGAGCATATTGACGTGATTTCTTTGAATATGACTTAAAACAAGTATTAAAACCAACCGCACCATTAACACTCAATCCAGGAGTAATAAACCCCAAGTCACCTTTTAGTTGAAATATAGCCTGCAAAGATCTACCATTATAAGAAGTATAACCAGTCTGCATCAAATCACCCAAAGGATTTGAATACATAGAATTACCTCCATACATACCCGTTGATACATAAACAGGGAAAGCATTTGGAGCAATAGAAGACATCAAATCAAACATCCCTGAAGTATTTTCACTAGTCCCAGGATTAGTTTTATCTTCAATTGTTCCACCAAGAGTTACAGCTCCCTGCAATCGCTTTGACAATTTCACATCAATATTCGTACGAAAATTGTAACGGGTATATGTTCCATTCTTTGAGAAATCTGAAACATTTCCTGCTTTTCGATATAAGCTTCTATCATCAAGAACATTGAACAATACAAAATATCGAAAATATTCATTACTTCCACTCGCTGTAAAATTATAATTGGTTATAGGAGCAGCCTTCCTTAGAATAGTCCCGTACCAGTCCACATCCGGGTGAAAAATTGGGTCATTACCCGTTTTATAGGCTTCTAAGTCCATCGGTGTATAAAATGGTGACTTTCCATCATTCACTAACGCCTCATTATATAATGTTGCATAATCATAAGCTCCTAAAAACTCTGGTAAACGAAGTGGCTGCTGAAAACCACTTTGAATGCTAAAATTAATCTTTATCTTATCACTAGTACCTCGTTTAGTAGTTATCAGTAAAACCCCATTTGCCCCCTTTGATCCATAAATTGCAGTAGCAGAAGCATCTTTCAATAAAGTTATTGATTCTATTTCTTGTGGAGTCAATTGCTGAAAATAAGCCTCTGTTGACTGAAAACCATCAATCACAATAAAAAGACCTGTTCCAGAACCATATGTATTTACACCACGAGCATTCATTGCCGGAGAATCCGCTCCCGGTTCACATCCCCATTGTTGAACAACTAACCCTGGAATCTGTCCGTTAAGCATATTGGCTATGTTAGGGACAAATGATTTTAGCTCATTACCCTTAACAGAAGAAACAGCACCAGTTGTCATCCATTTAGGTTGTATACCATATGCAACCCTATTTATGTCATTTTGCAATAAAGTATCAACTCTTAAAGTGTGAGCCATAGCAAAGCTACAATTCATTCCGAATAGTAAGGATACTAATAATATTCTCCTTATATATATGATGTTTTTTATATTGTTTCTCATATCTTCATCTATTAAGCTACATTTATCTATTTAGTAACCAGGATTTTGAATTAAATATCCTTTATTAATTTCACCTGTACCAAATGGGTGCAAGTACATTCTGCGGCTAAATGAGCGAGTTTCAAAAACATACGGCTCATAACGGTACTCTGTACTCTCTGGTATCTGATAAATTTTAATACCAAGCATACCTCCTTGCATAACACCTTCCTCTTCTGCTATCATCCAACGGCGAATATCATAAAATCTATGTCCGTCAAAAGCAAGTTCAATCGCTCTTTCATTTCTCACTTTGGCACGAAACTCTAAATATCCCAGCCCTGTTGGCAAATCAGGTTGACCTGAACGTTTACGAATTGTATTAATGGCATCATAGGCTTCTTGAGTAGGTCCTTCATTATATTCATTTAATGCCTCAGCATAATTCAAATAAGCTTCATTCAACTGATATAATGTGGAATTCGGGACTTTCCTCCATACAGATTCACTGATTTCTTCAGGATAAAGTTTATGTAGCCAAAAACCACCATAACATGTATTAACATCTGCACCTGGTCCATTACCCGAATCTTGCCACAACTGTAATTTAGGAAACTCTGAATTCCATCTCATTAAATTGCCAACTACTGTTTGAGAAAAACGATAATCTAAGCTCGCCATTTTAGCTTGCAAATCATTACCACCATTCCAATCTACCTTGTTTCCTAAACGATCTTCATATTTCGAAACTAAATTCAAGGTCACAGTTACTCCACTCTGCCCTGCATTACCTGGATAAACAGTAGGAGGAGATATAGCAGACCAAGGCCATGTATATTTTCCCATGGCATCACTTGATTTCTCTGCAAAGATAATTTCCGAATTATCATAGGTTTGCCATGAATATCTATAATTACCATCTACCCCTTGATCAGTAATCAAATAACAATTAGCCTCTTTCGCCCAATCCAGGACCTTCTTTGCTGCATCTGCTGCTAACTTCCATCGTTCTTTATCCTTATTGCCGTAACATATCAATTTATTATTCGTTCCAAAATCTAAATAGGGCTTATCTGTATTAAATAAATCGCTCGCTGCATATAGTAAAGTTCTTGCTTTTAAGGCTAAGGCCGCCCCTCGTGTAGCTCTACCTCGTAAGGCACCTAATTGATTGATTGGCAAATCTGGAATTGCCTCATCACAATCTTTCACGATAAAATTAACTACATCTTCAACACTGCTACGAGGTATTTTCAAATTCTCATCCAATTGTAGACGATGATCAATAATTGGCACCCCTCCATAACGCTTGAACATTTCAAAATAATTCAATGCTCTGATAAACTTTGATTCTGCTTTTAGTTGATTAGCATACTCCTTGGTTATATCAGGTACCTCATCTACCCGATCTAACATTACTGTCACTTTTCGTATTGCAGTAAATCGATGTGAAAATCGAGGATCATCCGTATTATCAGGAGTAACAGAGGCGTTATTCCACTTTTGAGGATCATACCAATTGGCACAAGCTTCAGCCTCATCTGTAGCCCCTGCATCTATCGTCCCTGCACTATTAGCAATGGCCGGAGCACCATTATCCGGACTCCCCAAACCTAAATTGGAATGGACACCATATTCATATATACTAGCCAGGAACATCTCAACCTGCGACCTGGATGAGAAGATTGTATCTTCTGTGACATCAACTCCTGGAGCTTTCTCTAAAAAATCTCCCATCATATCCTCACAAGACACTATAGTCAGTAACATTATAGAGGTCACTATTACAATAGCTGTATTTTTCATATATAAACTTTTTAGAAGTTAACATTAAATCCCAAATTATAGACTCTTGTAACAGGGTAAGGTTCACTATTAGCTTCTCCATTAGGAAATTCCGGATCTTCCCCCTGATATAAATCCAATCTCCATATTTTTCAAGCGTAGGTAATTGGCATTTTCCAACCAATATGTAGATTGTACATAATTATGAGCATTATTAGAGGCTGACATACGAGGATAAATAATTTCCTGCCCATTTTCCCACCGTTCTAAACTCCAACTTTTCAATAACGCTTTTCCTGCATTAGTATTAGTATAAAAACCTTGTGTACTACGACGAGAAGGCCATGTAGAAACATTTGCCGCCCCCTGAAATAATATTGAAAAATCAAAACCTTTATATTCGCCACCTAGTACTAGACCAAATGTTTTTTCTGGAAAGTTAGAATATCCAATCGGCACCTGATCTTGATCATTTATCTTACCATCTCCATTTATGTCTACATAACGAATATCACCAGGCTGAATCTTATTATTATTCCACTGATAAACTGGACGATAAGGATTATTAACTTCTTCCCACGAATTAAACAATCCATCAGCAACATAGCCAAAATTCTGACCAAAGCGGTGTCCTGTTCTATATTGATAATCATATGGCCAAACCGCTTCATCCATATACTCTATCTCATTGTGGGCATAAGTATAATTAACCTTAGCATAGTAATTGAAATCCCCGATTTTGTTATTATAAGCTAGTTCAAATTCAAGACCACCATTTTTCATCTTCCCCAAATTATAAGCTGGAAAGTTGGCTCCAACTATTGTCGGAACTGTCCCTCGATTAGCTAAAATATTACTTCTTCTTTCCTGAAATTAATCAAAAGAAAAGGAAAGATGATCATTCAAAAACTTGATATCGGCTCCAATATTCATTTTATGGGCTTTTTCCCAAGTCAAATCAGGATTTCCCAATTTACCCTCATAAGCTCCTTGGTATGCCTGATAGGTGGAACCATCTTCTCCCCAATGATACTTTCCACCATATGAATAAGACGTTGGCCTATATAAAAACCGGTCCCCTCCTATCTTATCATTACCAACCACTCCATACGAACCTCTAATTTTCATAAATGTCAAATATTGA
>ERZ1504291.508-NODE-508-length-9808-cov-3.471752_pt1 | contig 9808 bp, 10 predicted proteins | sample MGYA00575496_ERZ1504291 | MGnify/ENA primary metagenome ERZ1504291 (study PRJEB39906, sample SAMEA3182089) | gut metagenome | biome: human; feature: gut; material: Stool; isolation source: human stools | place: Canada | collected 2013-02-04 ... | reverse complement strand
ACCTTTAATGACAGTTATTTTCTTATTAATTATCAAATATTCAAAGCAAAGTTTCTATACACTTTTCATTCTCCAATTCCTGCTGGCAGCAGCTTATGCAGTGACAGACATACCATTGGGAGTAGCAACATTAATGTGTACATTGTTTGCCGTTGTTTTGCTCTTTGCGTACGGAATGCATGAAAAAATTGACTGGTCGGAAAGTCGTAATGGTATGCTTATGCTTTTTCTGATATGGGGAGTTTATTGCATATTAGAGATAGCTAATCCGAACAATGTTCAGGCAGCATGGAATATCTCCATCACCCATTATCTCATATATCCTATTGTATGTGCTGTCATCGTACCGTTAGCAATCCGTAACATCAAGGGGATTCAGTGGCTTCTAATTATATGGTCTCTTTTCATCCTCTTGGCAGCAGCCAAAGGATATTGGCAAAAAAACTGTGGTTTTAATGAACGTGAGCAGTATTTTTTATACGTTTTGGGAGGAGCAAGAACTCATATTATTTGGTCCGGTATTCGTTATTTCTCATTCTTCAGTGATGCAGCGAACTTCGGCGTACACATGGCTATGGGTGTTTCACTTTTTGGAATTTCACTTTTTTATATAAAAGGTGTATGGCTGAAAATCTATTTTATAATTGTCATTATTGCCGCCATTTACGGAATGGGAATTTCTGGAACACGGGCTGCGATAGCTCTGCCTATCGGTGCTTTAGGGAGTTTCATTATTCTTTCACGCAATCGCAAAGCATGTATTACAGGTATTTCAGTTCTTGCCTTGTTATTCTTGTTTTTTGTATGTACCAATATAGGAGATGACAATCAATATATCCGCAAGATGCGTTCTGCATTTCGTCCTAGCCAAGACGCTTCCTATCAATTACGTGTAGACAATCGAAAGAAAATGAGAGAATTGATGATTCACAAGCCTTTTGGATATGGGATAGGGTTATCCAAAGGCGACCGTTTCTATCCCAAAGAACGTATGCCCTATCCACCGGATTCCTGGTTAGTCTCAGTATGGGTAGAAACCGGAATCATCGGTCTAGTTCTCTACCTGGCTGTTCACGGAGTCCTTTTTGCATGGTGCGGATGGATACTGATGTTCAAGATCATGAACAAACGCCTGCGAGGCTTACTTACTGCCTGGCTCTGTACCGCTGCCGGATTCTATCTGGCAGCCTATGCCAACGACGTGATGCAATATCCCAACTCCATCCCCATATACACAGCCTTTGCCCTCTGCTTCGCAGGACCGTACATTGACAAGCGGATGCAGCAAAGTAAAGAAACAGAACTGAAAAACGAACAATAGATTATGATGAACGAACCTCAAGTCTCCTTTATCACAGTTTGCTACAACGGCTTTAAAGACACTTGCGAATTAATAGAATCGCTGCAAACACATGTACATTCCGTGAGCTATGAAATCATCGTCGTAGACAATGCTTCGCGCGAAGACGAAGCGACTAAAATCAAGGAGCTATATTCCGATATAGTCACCCTGCGGAGCGAGTCTAACCTAGGCTTCTCTGGCGGAAATAATCTGGGGATCAGAGTAGCCAAAGGAGCCTATATCTTTCTGATAAACAATGACACTTATGTTGAATCAGACGGATTCCACTACCTGACAGAGCGACTGGAAAGTCAGAAAAACATCGGAGCCGTCTCTCCGAAGATACGCTTTGCCTTTCCTCCGCAAAACATACAGTTTGCCGGATTCACCTCCCTGTCGGCAATCACTATACGCAACGAAATGACAGGTTTCGGCTGTCCGGACGACGGCACGTTCGACACCCCGCACACGACCCCCTACCTGCATGGGGCGGCACTCATGGTAAAACGTGAAGTCATTGAGAAAGTAGGAGAAATGCCGGAAATATTCTTCCTGTATTATGAAGAAATGGACTGGTGTACACAGATGACAAATGCCGGTTACGAACTATGGTATGAGCCTCGTTGCACCATCTTCCACAAAGAAAGCCAGAGCACCGGACAGTTCAGCAAGCTACGTACTTTCTACATGACGCGCAACCGTTTGCTCTACACCCGCCGCAACCGGAAAGGTGCTCAGCGGCTGCTCTCCATTCTTTATCAATCTACCATAGCTGCCGGAAAAAACAGCCTTCAGTTTGCCCTGAAAGGTCGTTTCGATTTATTTGCCACAGTATGGAAAGGTGTTGTCAGAAGCTTTTCTATCACCTCTCCTATCCGATAACCCTTAAAAATGAAAGACCATGTATACCTTTATTGATTGGATTCTCTTTATTCTCCTGGCACTTTGTGTCGGTTATCTGCTGTTCTACGCCATTGCTTCCAAATTCTATCGTCCGCAAAAACTTTCCGAAGCACATATCCAGCGTCGTTTTCTTGTACTCTTCCCTGCATACAAGGAAGACAGGGTGATCGTCTCCACTATCCGTAGTTTCCTCAAGCAGGAATACCCCAAAGAAATGTACGACGTTCTTGTCATCTCCGATCAGATGCAGCCGGACACGAATGCTGCCCTACAAGCACTCCCCATCTGTTTGCAAGTCGCCGGCTATACCAACAGTTCCAAAGCCAAAGCCCTTACGCTGGCAATGAACGTCACTGCCAACGAATCTTATGACGTAGTAGTGATCATGGATGCCGACAATGTAACGACACCCAATTTCCTCGCAGAAATCAACCGTGCTTTTGACTCCGGCCTGCATGCTGTACAAGCCCACCGCACAGGAAAAAACATGAATACAGACATCGCTGTTCTGGATGCGATCAGCGAAGAAATAAACAACGGATTCTTCCGCAGCGGGCACAACGCGATAGGATTGTCAGCCGGATTAGCCGGTTCCGGAATGGCATTCGACGTTCATTGGTTCCGCCGAAATGTAGGACATCTGCAAACATCGGGCGAAGACAAGGAGCTGGAAGCCCTGTTGCTAAAACAACGCATTCATATCGAGTATCTGGAACAACTGTCCGTATACGATGAAAAGACACAGAAAAAAGAAGGTATCAAAAATCAGCGTAAACGATGGATTGCAGCACAATACGGTGCATTGCGGGCTTCCTTGCCCGATTTCCCGAAAGCACTGATTCAGGGAAATATCGACTACTGCGACAAGATTCTTCAATGGATGCTGCCTCCCCGTCTGATACAACTGGTGGGAGTTTTCGGTTTCACTTTACTCTTTACCGCAATCGGCTTACTAATGAGTCTGCAAAGCGGAGAAAACGAGTGGTATACGGCCATCAAATGGTGGATACTATCAGCCGCCCAAGTTGCCGCCATGATCATACCTGTGCCGGGAAAGTTGCTGAACCGGAAATTAGGAAAAGCAATCCTGCAAATTCCGGCACTGGCACTGGCAATGATAGCCAATATGTTCCGACTGAAAGGAGCAAACAAAAAGTTTATTCATACTGAGCACGGAGAAGAATAAGGCCTTCGTCAAGCCCACTCCTCCTCCGCATCAAAGCACGGACAAGCCTTCACCCATTCCTCCGGTTCGATCTCCCCGTTCCCGTTCAGATCAGGGCTCAGATCACGATGCCCGCACACCCGGCAACCGGGATAATCACGCAGCAACGTAAGCACAAGCACATGCATCGAGTGTACCTGCCATTCGGTACGGGTATCGGCAGGCCGCCCGTGACAGTCAAGTCCGCCCTCATAGCAAATGCCGATACTTGTCCGGTTGAATCCTTTCGCATGAGCTCCTATCCGTTCAATGGGGCGGGTAGTCTTGATGTCGCCATTTTTCCGGATATAAAAGTGGTAGCCGATCCCGTTAAATCCCCGCCGGCGGTGGCACACTTCAAGGTCTGTTTCCGTGAAATCCCTGTCCGCCCTAGAGGCGGAACAGTGGATCACAATCAGGTCAATCTTCCTCATCGACCTGCCCTTTCATTCGTTTTCCTTTTCTCTTCCTACGGAAGAAAAATAGGATTTCCAATGCAATCTCCAAAATCTTGTCAATCATAACTTTTCATTTTTACAGGTTATTCATTTACAGGTATCACGCATTAATGATGCTGATGTACTTACCGGACTAAACGGTAGGATCAGGAGCTTCCTCTTCCCCTCCATCGCCACCGGAACCGGAACCGGAACCGCCACCGGAGCCGCTGCCGCCGCCACTACCGGAGCCTCCGCCATCACCGCTTCCTCCCGAAGCCAGCGCATTCTTGGAGATGAGTTCGAAGACCATGTTATTGTCCCCGCCACGTGTGGTAGCCGTGCTGTCGTTGGCAAGCCGCAGAGAATTATCGACCTTGAAACGAAGGTTGACACGAGTAATATTCCTCACCGTACAGTCCTTTTCCAGTTCCACACCGGGACAAGTAAGCGTGGTATAGAAAATCCCCAAGCCATCAACTTTTACCTTATTCCCCGCTACGAGCACCTTCTTCATCGAACGGACAAAGGATTGCATCACGTGCTCCACATCTTCCACCGAAAGCGAACCGATCGACTCGATCTCACGCGCCAGCGACTCGATAGAATAAAGTTTCGATTCCCCCGGCTTGGGTTTGAGCACATACACCATCGGCGATTTGTCATCACCAATCTTTTTTTTGCGCTGATAGCGCACCACAGACACTGTTGCCATACTGAATTTGTATTAAAGAAAAGAAGGACATTCTCCCTTTCTGTTGGTGAAACAAAGATACGGCAGTGCATCGGCGATTTCCCGGATTACAACGGACTGCACCGGACTATGACGGGATAAAACGGATAAAGACGGATTAAGACAGCATAAAGCAGAATAAAGTGAATTAGAAACAGATTGAAAGCATACTAAAAGCGAATACAAAGTAACCATAAAGCAGATAAAAGCTGAAAAAGCTCCCAACCAACCCCGAATAAACACCCCCCAAAAAGACAAGCAGACAACGTGAATAACAACTAAATAATACAAGCATAAAAGCAACACTTTCATGAGCAACAAATTTGCTAAATCCAGTAAAAAACAGTAACTTTATACCCATTACAAACCCTACAATTAAATCAAAAATGAAAGCAAATACAGATACCCTGCAAAAACAGGAAGAAGAAAAATCCTTCCAATACCGCAGCTACGGAAAAGGAGAACTCGCCATGCTATATATCCCCAACGTCCAGCAACAAAGCGCAGTAGACCGCTTCAACGAATGGATCGAAGCCGCACCCGGACTAAAAGAACGCCTGCTATCCACCGGCATGAATCCCCGAAGCAGACACTACACACCCGCACAAGTACGACTGATCGTAGAGGTGCTGCAAGAACCTTGAAGATAAGTATTAAGTATTGGTGCCAATCAGCAGTTAAAACAAAATAAGAATAGTTCCGGACAAGATACCCGATTAATGTATAAAGCTGTCCGAAAAGTAGATAAATACTATCAACCTATCATTCAGCACACGGAGAAGAATCTCTTCTTTGACTAATATAAAGAGCTGATTCTTCGGCAGACTTAGGATGACAGAGCAAAACGATAGCAGACGTTCTCTTTTCGGACAACTCCATTCAATATCATTTTCCGGTTCACTCGGATGAACACGTTGCTTTTCAGCCGTGTCTCTTAATGAAATTTCTGATCTTCTTCGATAAGTTCCTGGCTAAATTTCTCCGGTGCCAAAGGGGTAAAGAGTTCTATAAGATTTTCTTCGGGATCGCGCAGGTACAGGGTACGCATCCCCCAATCGGGCATATCCGTAGGCTCACTGATAAATGTCACGCCTTTTGCTTTCAGTGCGACAAAGGTTTCGTCCACGTTATCCACACTGAATGAGATCATTAATTTTTCACGCATCCCAACAGGCTGCTGCTTATCTGCATTACCTGCCGAAGGCGCCATCCAGTCGGATACAAAAAGGGCGAGACCTTCTATTCCGTCGGCTACTTTAAAACTGGCGTATCCGCTATTCTCATCTCCCCAGGCCGGCTCTAATCCGAGTTGTTCGGTGTAGAATTTGAAGCATCCGGCGAAGTCCTTTACTAATAATCTTACGTTACTAAATCTCATTGTTTACAGATTAATGGTTTATTATTTGTTTCTTAGAATCGAAATGCAAATATAATCATTCTATCGGATGACGTTTCATGAATCCGTATTTACCTCAAAACTGTGCGAAAATAAAGTAAACCGGTATCAAAATGAATCACCATTCAACCAGTGATCCGCACCGTTACTCATCCCCCGTGACCTGTTACCCACCACCCTCCTCACCAGCTACGATTATTACCTATTACTTATTACCTATTACCTATTCAAACAGCTCCTTCTCCGGCAACCAGCACGAGCTGTCATTGACAGTATTTCTGACCCGTTGTTCCGGTGGGACGGACGGGTCTTGGGACTCTTCGCAGGGGAGGTAACGTCCGCTGACGGGATCGTAGACAAAAGTAGCCACACCACCTGCTCCAAGGTGTTTGAACTTCACTTTTTCGACATAGACACGTGTCACTCCGACCTCCTTGTCACGCTCCACTACCAAGCCATAATCCGCCTTGTTGAAGAAATCGGCAGACCCGTTTACGTCGTACATATCCGGACGCGGAGTATGGTTTGTCACCGGATTGCGGTTCATCTTTCGGGGGTGCGCCACAAGAATCACCAGACAGTTATATTGCGTGGCAAACTCCGTAAACAGATTCAGAAAATTGGAAAGATACTGCGTTTCCGATTGCCCCGGCGCGGGGGTATGCTCGAAACGGTTGACCGGGTCGAAGACGAAGATGCGGCATCCCCGACGCAGGACAAGTTCACGGGCTTTGGCAAGCACCCGTTCCGGAGTGGCGCTGCCTTTGAGGGCGATGTGACAGACGTTTTCGGCAAGAAACTCTTCCGAACGGAGCAGAAGTCCTTCCGTCATGCCGCAACCGTTTTGAAAACGGCGTCCGGTCAGTTTCTCGATCAACTTGCGGAGATGGTAGACGATAGGATTATTCTCCGGACTGAAAAACGCTATCTTCCACTGATGGCGCATACAGAGGCGCAACACCAGTTCGTCCAGCCATTCCGATTTTCCGGCCCCCGGTATGCCCGTAACGATGACCAGCCGCCTACGTTCGTACGTACAAATCTTATCCATCTCCTCCCAGCCTGTCTCCGCTCCGGGACCGAAGCCGTTGTCGAACAATGCCCGCAGGTCTTCGTGCAGATCGGCGGCGGTGAAGATGCCTTCAAGAGGGATTTCTTCCGCCTGCTCGATGGCGATACGAAGGCTGTCGATCCCATATTTGACAAGATGTTCATTGGCATCCTTGCAGCCCGGTCCGTAGACGGCCACACGGCAACGTTCGGCACCCAAACGGTTGACCAGTTCGTCACGCAGTTTGAGCCCGGCAGAGTCAGTGTCAACGGCTATGATGATGTCTTTCAGATTCTCGAAGTGCGACTCCATGAAGCGGTCGAGCCACGAAAGGTTCGCATTTGCTCCGGCAGGTACGGAGATCACGCTTTTGAATCCGGCGGCAAGGGAGGACGCGGCATCCAGTTCGCCTTCGTGGATGATACAGGTGTCCTGTCCCAGCACGGAATCGATATTGTAGGGAATCAGTTCGGCTCCCTGCACCATCTTGAAATTTTTGGCACCGCTACGGAATTTGGTGTTGACGAGTTTCCCGTCCTCAAAATAGTTGAAACAGACGCACCGCTCTTTCGCGCCGGATTGCGACATGAACTCTTCCTGCTCCGTGATGCGCAGACCGGCGATGACGGACTGCGGAATGCAACGCGTCTCTACCAGCCAACGCTCCGTAGCTTCGGAAAGCGTCGTCTTCGAAGCGTCGAACACCGGACGGTGGAAATGCTGGGGAACGGCAGATGCCGCACGACGTTTACGGGCAGCCTGTCGCTCAGCTTTCTCACGCTCTTCGGCATCGTCGGGGACGTAGAAGTCGGCTCCGCAATGGTAGCAATGGCAATGCCCCGTGTCGATATTGACCCGCAGCGAACGGTCACGCTTGTTGTGCCTCGTCGGGAGGCATTGCTCGCAAATGGTTTTAACGACACCGCTGGTATGTCTGCGGACATCGACATGATAATTAGCAAAATTTCTCATATTTCTTGTTTCTATTCCTCCCTTTCGAAAAGGAGATTTTAAGTTGTATTAATAATTCAAGTTTCGCAGGTTACCTTTGCGTTATCAAAACTATCTTAATTCCCCTCCTTCAGGAAGGAGGAGAATAAAGGTAGAACCGACTTTTTAGTCAACCCCAATTGAGATACTATTGTTTGTCAATATTATAAAGAACTTGCGAAACTTCAGTTAATAATTTTTCTATCAGTTCCCAATGCAGGCGGAAAGCTAAGCATCAATGGGTACCGAGCTAAACACCGATGGGCAGCGAGCTGAACACTGATAAGCAGCGAGCTGAGCATGAATGAGCACCGAGCCAAGCATGAACGAGCACCGAGCTGAAAGGCAACGCTCACGTAGCCGGATGTCGGAGAAATCCGGAGCTAATTTCCCCACTTCCAATGCACTTCATCCCACACGGCAGACCTGTCCGGTCTTGGAGGCGCATCCTTCGGAATCGGATGCCCAAGATACGTCCGTTGCCCGCCAATGAGTTGTTCAAAGCGATACAGTTCTTCCTCAGCTGCTTGCCGGCAACTGCCGAGCAGCCTTTTCTTCAGCTCCTGAGCCGGACGTCCGCCCGGAGAGAGGTAATTGCCGAAATACAGTTTCACATCCCTCAAAAACAGCAAGCCATCTTCCCTGCCAAAGCGTCGGATATGCTCTTTAAAAGCAGCGATCACCTCCTCCTGCCGTTCCACGATAAGTTTGCCCATACAGGAGTGCATAGCCATCGACTCCATGTAACTTTCCGATTCGGCCATCTGATCCACCAGCATCTCCCACGGAAGAACCGGCTGTAGGGGCAACTGTCCCCTATCCTCCGGTGGAGGAACAATCTGAAGTCCGTCAGAAGCAGCGGCGGCAGAGTGCTCTTTCTCTGTCTTTTCTTCGTTACTACTGTTGTTGTCTTTGACAACAGTAGTAACTCTTCTCTCCTCTTCTCTACTCTTCTGGTTTTGATTCGGTTTTTCGCCTTTATCCATCGGTGTTTCCGGTGTGCTTCCCATGCGTTTCGGACGACCTCCTTTTTTGCCGTTTGCCACATTAATCATCCGCCTTTCTTCGAGCTTTGCCATCACCCTGTCCAGATAAGGCGAACGGAACATTTGCCGTTCTTCATCAAGCACAAAAAGGTCGAACTCACGGAGAACCCTTTGCAACACATCGGCATCCAAGTCATACATCCGCGCGAAAGCCCCCATACAAAGCGGACAACAAGATGCTTCATAATTGTCCGCTTTACGCAAATGCGTAAGAAGCATCATATAGATTCCGAGCGATTGCGCAGCGTCAAGTTCCATCATCATTCTGACAATATTGTCATTACTCAAAAAATTTACCTCTAAATTAAAATACTGATCTTTCTTCATATCTTACAATTAATTGACTGTGATTCAGGATGTCCCGAATTCGTTCTGCAAAGGTCCGAATACTTTTTTGAAAAACTACTTGCAGAACTGCAAACGATGTTTGACATTTTTCTATGAACTTTGCGGCATAATTAGAAAAAAGAAAAAATTATGAAAGGATACGAAAGAGCGACCAAGGAAGAAATTTACGACCGGCTGCGTATTGAAGCGAACTGTCATGCACAAATAGAACGAATCATCCATTTGCGCCACCTATGTAATCTGAACCTTGAAGAGGCGGCAGATGTGACCAATCTCAGTATTTCCACCCTGAGCCGGTACGAAAACGAAGTGACCAAATGCAGCGTACAAAGTCTGTCTCTTATACACATCTCCGAGC
>ERZ1504291.436-NODE-436-length-11416-cov-7.365373_pt1 | contig 11416 bp, 8 predicted proteins | sample MGYA00575496_ERZ1504291 | MGnify/ENA primary metagenome ERZ1504291 (study PRJEB39906, sample SAMEA3182089) | gut metagenome | biome: human; feature: gut; material: Stool; isolation source: human stools | place: Canada | collected 2013-02-04 ... | reverse complement strand
GACTGGGGAAGCCCCGGTACATCCGTATCAAGTACATCATAAAGCGCCCTACCGGCAGGACGTTCCCACATAGCGGGATCAACCACTACCAGGATTTCATACGCACGACCACTTGAAGTCGCACCAAACACGCCTTTCTTACCGCCACTACATGCGGAAAGGGCAATTGCTACAATAGTCAGACTTAAATAAAACAGCTGCTTTCTCATATACTTACCAGTTAATGTTTTTACAAAACTACGAAGAATACGTATATCATCCGAGCCAAAGTTAATAATTTATATTAATTCTTGTTTATTCTCTTCCTGTTTGGCAGTGGAAAGCATGCCGCAAGCGGCAAATATATCTTCACCGCGGGAAGCACGTATCGTAGTAAACAAACCGTGGGAAGTCAGGTAATCACGGAGTTTAGTCATTGTTTCCATATCCGCTCCCTCCAGGTCTACACCGGGAATGGCATGAAAGCGGATGAGGTTGATACGGCAGTCCAGTCCACGCAAGAGTTTCAACAATTCCTTAGCATAGAGCAACGAATCATTCACACCCTTAAAAACAATATATTCAAAAGATAGTCTACGCTGTTTACTAAAATCATAGTTTTTTAACAAGTCTACCATTTCAGTGATAGAGAAAGATTTCTCAGCAGGCATCAGTTCGCGACGTTGCAAGGCGACCGGAGAATGTAAGCTGACAGCCAGATGACATTCCGACTCTTCTATAAAGCGCTGAAATCCTTTGCGCAAACCAACGGTAGAGAGCGTGATCCGCTTGGGACTCCATCCATATCCATAAGAAGCAGTCATGATTTCCAGAGCTTTCAGCACCTCGTCCAGATTATCCAGAGGCTCGCCCATGCCCATCATCACCACGTTGGTCAATTTATCCCGCTCGGGAAGAGAATTTATCTGATTGATTATCTGATTGGCTGTCAGGTTGGCACTGAAGCCTTGCTTACCCGTCATACAGAATTTACAGTTCATCTTACATCCCACCTGAGAAGATACGCAAAGTGTGGCACGATCTTCATCGGGAATATAAACCGCCTCTACAAAGTTCTTATCACCTGCCCGATACAAGTATTTCACCGTACCGTCTGTGGAACGCATAGCTTCCACAGGTGCCTCCGCTCCTACTTCGTAGACATCTTTCAGGAGATCCCGATGTTTCAGCGACAAGTTGGTCATATCGTCTATGGAGTTCACTTTCTTGTCATACAGCCATGAAGCAATCTGTTTGGCGGAAAACCCGGGCATTCCCAGTCTTTTCACCACCTCCTGCAATTCAGTGAGTGTCAGTCCTAAAAGAGTTTGTTTCGGCATAATTATCTATCAATCTTTCCAGTTTATCTTTGCAAAGGTAGGAATAAAGTTGCACAAAGGCAATTGCAGGCGCAGAAAATGAGACACAGGGATAAAGAAAAAGCCGCCTGATATTCTATCAGACGGCTTTTCATATCTCAATTATCGTTATTTCTTAGAAGAACAGATAACGGCTATCTTTCACATCAGCTTTCAGATACAAGTCGTTGAGGAACTGGCTTGCCATACGGGCATGCATATTCTGCAACGTAGTTTCTTCCGTTTCCTGATTGAAAGTTTCGTTCAGTTTATCTTTTGCATACGGTTGAAGAACAAATACACCGCCATTACCCTTTATCGGAGCACTCAGTTGGTTCAGTTCGGCAATCGATGCATAAGCGCCTACCAGCGGTTCGCTGGCACGTAGTACCGGAACATAAGCGGGAGCTGCAAAAGTTACGTGTTTCACTGAATCGCTTACTGCTTCAGGCATAGCTTTAAATTGATCGAATGAAGTAGCACCGGCAGCCTTCATATCAGCCATAATCTTCTCAGCCTTCTTGTCACGCAGCAATTCAAGTCTCAGTTGGTCTTTCACCAAAGCCAACGGACGGTAACCAGCCGGAACAATAGCAGAAACACCCACTACCAACATACGGTCACTTTCGCCACACTCATACAAACCGGATACTTCACCAGTCTTTGCAGAGAATGCCCATCTCAAAGCTTCCTTAGTACCTCTGATACCACCGATACCATGTTCAGAACTATACAAATCGTTTCTATCCAAAAGCTTATAACCAGCATCTTCAGCATTAGCTACCATCTTCTCCAGTGTCGGGTTAGAAGCGATAAACTGGCTGAATTCATTGTATGCCTTGCTGTAAGTTTCTTTGCTGAACTCTACCGGACGTTTAATAACGGCTACTTTATATTTATCTTTAACAGCCTTCTTATCCATCACCTGTACAATGATATTTGCCTGTGCCAGGTTCAGGTTGGTCATTTCGTTCTTGCCAAGAGTAGTGATTGTATTCACATACTTCAGGTTGTCACCATCCAACTGTGCACCTTCGTAGTTAGCAGAAGAAATCCAGGTAGCCTCACCGGTCTGACCATACTTCTTAGCGATTTCAGCAAAGTCTGCACCACCTTTGATGGCAGTATAGATACTGTCAGCCAAAGTTTTTGTCTTCGCAGCATCTTCAGCAACCACCTGTATCTGACGGTACTGAATAGAGTCTGCCATTGAAGCAGTAGCCAATTTCTTGAACGAGTTGATCGTATTGTCAGTCGCATTGTAGTAAGGACCATATACACCACCTACTGAAACAGAATCCAGACGAGCAGCTACATCGGTAGGCAATGCCTTAGAAGTATAATACAGATCAATGTAAGGAACTTCAGAACCGGCAGCACGAACAAGTGTAGAATAATCACCCGGAGTACCTGCAAGTTGTTCAGTATATTCCATTACTTCCTGTTGGATAGCATCTCTGTCTTCAGGGCTTGCAGTTACTTGTACATCAATAAACTTGATGTTACGAGTTTCCACATATTGTTTGAATTGCTCTTTCTTCTTGTCATAAGCTGCTTTCAGATCTGCATCTGTGATGGTCACTGTAGAGTCTACGATTGAAGAATAAGGAATGGCAGCCAGCAACATATCAGATTGATCCGCTCTTGCATTGAAAGCATCCTGAGCTTCTACCGGATTAGAGAAAAGAGACTTTGAAACCAGAGCCTGATATTTCTCAGCCAGACGAGTCTGAACCAATTGTTTCTCAAGGAAAGACCAGAACTTGTACATAGACTGATAATATTCTGCATACTGTGCCGGCATCTGCGCTGTATTCATCTTAGAGTAATCTACGAGGAACTTCTTCAACATATCTTTGTCGAAAGCACCAGTTTGCGGATTACGGAACGGGGTCTGCTGCAACATCGGGTGTACGCCTGCATCAATGATTGACTGGAGTTCTGCTTTAGAAACTGACAAACCAAGTTTTTTTGCTTCGTTTTCAATCAACTTATTGTTAACGTAGTTTCTCCAAACTTCATCTTTAATCTGATTGTTTTCTTCATCTGTGAGTGCACTTGTTCCTCTGGAAAATTTCACAACTTCAGTATATTCTTCTACCAAGCTCTGATAATCCTGAGCGGAAAGTGACTCTCCGTTAACCTCTCCTACATCATGTGACTGGTGTGGCTGCAATACCTTCCATGCGTCTCCCGCAATGAAAGCGAACAGCGCCAAACCAATAACAATCACCAATAAGGGTCCTTTAGACCGAATGTTTTGTAATGTTGCCATTTTAGTTAATATGATTTATTTGTTTATTATTATTTTCTCCAAACTTCATTTTAGCGCACGAAGATACAAAAAATGCTAATACGCATCTATTTATTCTTTAAAAAATTACGCCATTCTGCTATTATTCCACCACTTTAAGACGTACCAGCTCTATTTTAGTGGCTGTAACCTTAATAATTTTGAACTGAAATTTATCAATCGTCACTACTTCATGCAATTTCGGGAAACTCTGATAACGGTTCAGGATCAATCCACCCACTGTCATATAATCATCTTCTTCCGGCAGATCCAGATCAAACGTCTCATTTACCTTTTCTATTTCCAAGCGACCCGAAAGCACATATTCGTGTTCACCAATCTGCTTGCACACATACGAAGTGTTATCATGTTCATCCTCGATATCACCGAATATTTCTTCTACCAGATCCTCCAGCGATACGATGCCGGACGTACCGCCAAACTCATCCACCACTACGGCAACCGTTTTCTTCTGCTGCATGAAGAGTTTCATCAGTTTATGCGCTGCCATGGTTTCGGGCACAATGGGCACTTCTTTTACATTATTCCGCCAATCGGCAGGATTGCGGAACATTTCGGACGAATGGATATACCCTACCACATTATCTATATTGCCGTCATACACTATAATCTTGGAGATACCGGACTCAACAAAAAGACTTTTCAAATCTTCCAGAGTGGCAGTCAGGTCAACGGCTACAATTTCCGTGCGGGGTACGATGCAATCGCGTATTTTAATACTGGAGAAGTCGAGCGCATTCTGAAATATCTTCACCTCGGCATCCAGTTCTTCTTCATCTTCGGCATTATCGATACTGGACTGGACAAAATAATCCAGATCTACTTTTCCAAAAGCCTTGTCCGAAGCTTCTTTATTGATCTTCATCCCGAACAGACGCAAGAAAAGGTAAGATAATCCGGAAGCCAGCTGAGACACAGGGTACAAAACGATATAACAAATCAGTAGCGGAAAAGCGCATACTTTTAATACAAGATTGGGGTTAATCTTGAATAAGGTTTTAGGAAGGAATTCACCTGTTACCAGGATAATAAGTGTAGAAATGACTGTCTGCAACAACACTTCCACAAAATCATTGGAGATCAAATCGCCCAGGAGATGGACTTTGATAACTTGCGCCATAAGGATACCATAAATAACCAGCGCAATATTATTACCTACCAGCATGGTAGATATAAAGTTATTTGAATTACGGAAGAAATAAGAAAGGATACGTGAAGTCACACCGTCCTTACGTTCCATTTCAAAACGTAGTTTATCTACGGAAACAAAAGCAATCTCCATACCCGAAAAAAAGGCGGAGAAGGCCATAGTAATCAATAAATAAATATAGGTATCCATAATTTACGGTTTGATACTATCTTTCGGCATACTGTCTGTTTGCACGCTGTCTGCAGGAGCTGTGGCATCATCATCTACATAAAAGATGCCCTCCGGTTTTCTTATTGTATAAACGGTCATTTGTTCGTTAGAGTCGAAACCACGACCAGTAATGATCCTGTCCGGTTGTTCAATACGGATAAACCGGTCAGAATAGATCGTATGTTTATTCTGATCCCAATACAACAGGTCTGTATCAAACTTCTCACCTTTAAGATTTTGAATATGCACATTACTCATCAGTTTCCACAACTTTTGCTTTTCATAATAATATGCCGTATCCGACTTTATACTTGCATCTACATTGAATACAGAATCAAACTTTTCCAGATAGACCCCTTTTTCAAAAGCCCAGTAAGGCGGATTCTTCCGGTCAAAGACCAGCCACTCCTCCGTATTGATTCGATAGCGGGTGACGCCGGAATCAGAGATTAAAGTCATCACTCCTTTCGTATCCATCACAGGCAATGAATCACGCTCGGTTATGGCAGCTCCCATATCCTTATGCCGTCCGGAACAGGCGGAAAATAAAAGAAGCATAACCACTGCCCCAAAGGCAATGGTTATGCTCAAACTTCTACAAAATAGAACGTTACTTCGTTGTGGTAACATATTTATATTTCTTATCGAACCGTTGTGCTTTCACCGATCCAACCGCCTACCGTAACGCGGTCACCGGCTTTGATACCCAACATAAAGAGGTCTTCAGCCTTCGGTGTATAACGTGCATACGTTGAAATCAATTCGTTTGCTTTATCCGCTACAGTGGGATCCACAGCTTTAGCGCGTTGCAGTTTATCAATAACAACAAAATATGTACACTTATTCAAAGCCGCCTCATCATTCCAATTCGGGCTGGAAGCATAAAGCTGTGCAAGCAAGATATAAGCATCACCATAATTTTCCTTGAAACTGATAGCTTTCTGCAAATAGCCTCTGGCTTGTGAAAGCTTCTTCACATTAAATAAAGTTGCAGCAACAGCATAAGCAATCTGAGCTTTCTTTTCATTATCACCTTCCAATGACAAAGCTTCATCAAAGTATTTGATTGCTGTATCATAATCACCCTTCTTATATGCCATATATCCACATCCGGTAGCTGCATCAGCAGTCGGGTCAATCTTATACATATAATAAGAAGCCTGGAAGTATGCTTCGCTTTCCGTACACTTCATCATCTTCAAGATAGAGATAGCTTTCTTCAGGTAAGTAGAGTCTGATTGGTTCGCTTCAATTTTAGGGCCATAAATACCCTGCAAAGATTCACAATCAGCGGTACCACTATTGATGAACATTGCTACGAGGTTATCTTTCACTTGTTGCAAAGCAGCTTTCTTTTTCGCGTCATCTTCTGCGGCGATAGCAGCATCAGCGTATTCGGAATCAGTCAGATAATCCTGAATAAATTGTTCCTTATGATTAGGATCAGCTTTCAATTTGTTCAAAGACATATCCAGAAAATAGTGGAGGATAGGACCTTTAGAGCCACCCTTTTCAGTTTCCAGAGATTCTTTCAACCAAGCATAAGCTTGATTTACATCTATATTAGGAGCATAAGCAATGTAGTTAATAGCTTTATTACCCAAAACATCGCCTACAGAAGGAGTACCTTTCAGATGCATAAAATCCGGAGTATATTTCATTCTCAAATCAAAAACCTCCATCAGTTCATCAAAATACTTCTTGTAATCAGCAGAATTACGGTCCTTTATATCATTCAAGAAAGATGTTAATATTTTAATACCATCCGTGTATGTATAATACCGCAACGTAGGGCAATCCTTCAGAACTTCTTTCCACGGCAAGTAAGCATCTTTAAAGTTATTAGCTCTTACCGCTTCATGAGAAATACTACTGTTCTTGTTACAATCTTCCTGTGCCAGGACACTGGTTACTCCACCCGAAAGGAGCAAGACAGCTACAAGCGTTTTAATCTTCATTGTATTTAAATTTTAGTTGTTATATTGTCTATTCTTCACTATTCAACTTTACGCTTCCAGAACCAACGTTCATTGAATGTCACGCCAATGCAAAGACGCAATGTATTCTCGTTCAAGAATTTGCTTTCCGTGCCTTGCGTTCTCACATATTGTGCTGAAACACTCAATACGGAACGGCTACGTGGAAGAGGCAAACCGAAACCGGCAGTTACTCCGTATTCATTTGCAGCACGTACGCCATCTATCTTATAATAAGGTTTAGAATAATAAGCTCCTAAACGATATTTGATGTGTGAAAGATAACTTCTACCCATCATGTTAGGAATATATTCCGCACCTAAAGCAACTTTCACTTTATTACAGAACGCATCCGGGTCATTCATGAATGTCACACTGTTCCATTTCTGGAACATCACATCCGCACCCACTGTCAGACGATCATCGTACACATACGTCACACCTGCGCCCAGCGTCATAGGAATACCCATTGTCAGTATAGTGTCCTTCTGCGTTGTAGTATATCCAGTGTTCTGATTGCCCAGCTGGGTTTGTACATACGCATCATTTCCCAAATTATGTCCCGGTGAGAAAACGACTCCCAAAGTAGCCGCATGTTTCTTACCGAATTGCTGTGTGTACTGCGCTCCAAAGTCAAGTTTATAACTCGTAATTTCCATCCCGGTAAGCGTTGTCAACGGCATGATATTTGAGTTAGATGTAAATGACTGTTGCCGCGTATGTGTTATGTCTCCCCAAAGATACGAAATATTCGCACCAACGGAAAGATTTTTAATAATTTTAAAACCTGCGCCTATATAAAGCTGATGTAAGCCTCCTTCACCGGAATAAGTTGTACTGGCTGAGGAAGTCGGAGTTTCAGTGTTTTCCTGATAGTTACCCATTTTATATCCCACATTGGAATAAGGTAACAATCCTATACTCATGGCTCCTTTTTTTGACAGACGGAACTGCATCGTAATGTAGTCAAAACTTGAGTTCTTGGCATTCATCTTCACTACTCCATCGCTGAAGTTGGTGTTTTGCATAGAAATACCTCCGTCGAACATGAAAGTTAACGAGTCAACTGCCGTATAAGATGCCGGATTCGCGAAATTGGTCTGATATTTGTCACGTAAACCATAAGCAATGCCACCCATTGCCTTACTGTTACCTGACCCATGGTCTGCCAGTTGTCCGTATCCGTATCGTGTATAGGGAGAATTTGTATTATTTTGAGCGACCGTCGCTCCAGATAATATCGTGAGCAAAAGCACCAAAAGTGTTTGTCTAAATCTTGTCATTATTATAGTTTAAAATTCGATTTAATCCTTTCAACACTAAAAATCTGTCTGCAAAGATGATACTTTTTAAGTTTGTATCAAAAGAAAAATCATCCCCGCCCGTTAAAAAAACCAAAAGTTCAGGATATTTATGTTTCATAGCCACTATGTAACCAGAAATCTCATATTCCATACCTTTCAAAACTCCCGCACGGATGGCAGTTTCAGTATCTTTTCCCATCGGAAGTTCACGCCCTTCGCGTTGCACCAGCGGCAAGCGTCCGGTAAACTGGTGAAGCGCCCGAAAACGCATCTGCATACCCGGGGAAATATTTCCACCATGATAGCGTCCTTCGGCATCCACAAATTCGTACGTAATGCACGTGCCGGCATCTATCACCAGTATGTCTTTTCCGGGAAATTGTTCATTGGCAGCCACTACGGCAGCCATACGATCATACCCCAGCGTCCGGGGTGTTTCATATAGATTCACTACCGGGAGTGGAGTCGTTTCATTCAGCCAAAGCACAGGTATGGGAAGTAATGCCAATTGTGCCAGCACTTGCTCGCTCAAGTCGATGACCGTGGCAACAATTGCTTTTTCAAAGTGATATTTACTATAGATGTCCGACAAATGCTCCAAATTCCGATTAGAGTCATACGCCACTTCCAATAGTGAAACACCATCAAAGACAGCTACTTTTGCCACCGTATTTCCTATATCAATAACCAGGTTCACTGAATGAAGATTAATTTTCCGGGCACAAAGATACGACTTTAATTGAATTTGAAAGCTGTAGGCGACATTTTCCTTACTACATCAGTGTAGTTTATCGCAAACTTATTTTTCTTTTTCCTCGCTAATACTCGTCATTAGCATACAGGAAGTCGAATGTAGCCTGTTTATAGTCAAATATTTCTTCTGGTTTAAAAAATCTTTTCAATTCCGCTTCAGCCGCTTCGGGTGAGTCGGATGCATGAACGATATTTTCCTGAAAGCTCATACTGTAATCTCCGCGGATGGTTCCGGGAGCTGCCTTCCTGCCATTGGTAGGGCCGGTCAAAACCCTCACCGCTTCAATGGCATCTACCCCCTCAAAGCAACACACGATAACCGGACAGGCCATCATCGAATCCTTCACGCGCTGAAAGAAGGGTTTCGCACTTAAATGGGCGTAATGTTCACTGAGCACTTCATCCGTCAGCTGAACCATTTTCATTCCGGCCAGACGCAAGCCTTTACGCTCGAATCTGTTCGTAATCTCACCTACCAAGCCTCTTTGGAGGGTACATGGTTTCAAAATAACCAGTGTTTTTTCCATCATAATAGTCGGGTCTTTTTTAAGTTATATATAAAGGTATCCTTTTCAGTAATTCTTCCAAAAATACTATTTTTCTTGAGAATAGCACTCGGTTGGGGTCTTTTTATGTAAATTATTGGATGACAAATACAAATGTAAACATATAAACGAGTAAGGCGCAGTACATATTACTCAACATATTTACCAAACTTCAAGCCAATAAACAACAGAGTTTTTATAAAAAGCTAATCCCCTAGTATAGCCATGTTCCCATCCTTTGGGTAATCCTACTCCAGATATAGTAAGACAATCAGCAGGTAGGAAACAACCTTTTTCTGCATCAAGGAGATAAACAACCGCTTCTTGATAAAATGGCAAAGCAAATGCATCATCCCAAGAGCGGAAATTAGGAATTGGCAACATACTAGTATTCCGGGGATTACGAACGGAATCCGATTCATTTACTTTCATATCCTCGTAATCATAAGGTATTGTTAAACAAGAGTCCCGTAAATAATATATAGCCTTTGCTTTTAAAGCGACCTCATTCTTCAATTTTTCACTTTTAGTGTCATAAGGTGACACCAAATGAATATAACTTAGAAACCGCCCTGCCAAAGGAGAAGATAAATGTAAAAATTCAAGATTCATTCCATCTATTTTTGCTGGAAGATGAGATGTCAATGACTTAGGATACAAATTTAGAATTTCTTCATAACTCATTATATTACTCTCATCAGGAAGAAAAGACTGAGCCAAACAATCTACCTGAATAAAAAACAAAATACTCAATAATAAATATATCTTTTGCATTAGTCATACCTCCTATTTTATGCACCGTGCGAAGCTTTACTCCATCCGCACCATAAGTATAAGTGATGGTACTTCCATCCGAGAACTTGACCTGACTTGGCAAATTTAATAAATTATATTGAATTTCGATTCCCTTATTCAAATCTTTTATTAAGCTGCCATTGGTATCATACGTATATTCAATAGCAAGTTTGACACCCGTAGCGTTTCAGTCCAAGGATATTGCCGTTGTAACATCTCATGCCGTTCAAGCCGTCCGTATTGTAGAACAGGGAGGAGAATAAATATTCCCTGCCTCTACCCATATTTCGGAGTTAAGAGACAGGGGATATCATACCAACAAAACCATCATTGAATCCTATAAATGAAATCAATTTGCATCCCATTCTTCATAACTACCGTATAAATCCTTCAAGCTCTGCTTTATCCCTCTTCTATAAACCTCATCTACATATTTATAAGAACAATTATCGTGTATACTAAAAAGCCAATAATAGTCACTATACGGAACGGAGTGCCTGACATGCGTGCCTTTTTCAGCACAAAAATAAAAAGTCGAGTCGCGAAGCAAATCGTATAATTTATCCCAAGGTTCTTTTGTTAGCGATCTAAAGAAAGCAGCATTATTCGCACTCTCAAAGAAAAGATGCTGTGTTATCGTATCTACAATATTTAGTTTAAGTGTATCTTTCCCATTTAATACTGCAAAAAAGTCCTTACGTATACTATCTTTATTTTCTTTAAAATACTCATCTAAAACATTGGAATAATATATTTTTCCATCAATGCGTTGGATATGATTATACAATGTCCCTTTGGGTATGTATGAACTATCCACAACTAAAGAATATGAAGACAATATAAAGCGTGGTAAATGGGTCGAATCATAATCTTTGAATGCATATTCCAAGAGTTGAGGAAAAGAATAATAATAATAAGTGAGGTAAGACTTATATATTGTAGAGACCAAGGTATGTTTCTTCCCATTTTTAGACACACCTATATACCATATTTCATCATATACAGGACCTGTTGTTGTATCATTCGGATAAT
>ERZ1504291.324-NODE-324-length-15745-cov-7.483875_pt1 | contig 15745 bp, 15 predicted proteins | sample MGYA00575496_ERZ1504291 | MGnify/ENA primary metagenome ERZ1504291 (study PRJEB39906, sample SAMEA3182089) | gut metagenome | biome: human; feature: gut; material: Stool; isolation source: human stools | place: Canada | collected 2013-02-04 ... | reverse complement strand
ATACGTCCACGGTAGAGATTCTTCAGTTCCATGATGTAGTCCAGTTTTTCGCGGTCGATACCTGCCGGGTCGTAAACATAACCGTCAGAGTCAGACATGGTGAGTACTTTACCACCCAGTTCCAATACTTTTTCAGCAGTGTATTGAGCTACGTTACCAGAACCGGAGATCAGGCAAGTCTTGCCTTTCAGGTCAGTACCTTTAGATTTCAGCATTTCCATCAGGAAGTAGATGTTACCGTAACCTGTAGCCTCAGGACGAATCAGTGAACCACCGAATTCGCGACCTTTACCAGTGAATGTACCTGTGAATTCATGAGTCAGCTTCTTGTACATACCGAACATGAAACCTACTTCACGACCACCTACACCGATGTCACCGGCAGGAACGTCAGTCTCAGGACCAATATGACGCCACAGTTCCAGCATGAATGCTTGTACGAAACGCATTACTTCAGCATTAGACTTGCCACGCGGAGAGAAGTCGGAACCACCTTTACCACCACCCATAGGCAGAGTAGTCAGAGAGTTTTTGAAGGTTTGTTCGAACGCGAGGAACTTTAGGATTGAGAGGTTCACAGATGCGTGGAAACGGATACCACCTTTGTACGGACCGATAGCGTTGTTGTGTTGAACGCGATAACCCATGTTTGTCTGGATGTTACCCTTATCGTCCATCCAAGTCACGCGGAATTGATAAACACGATCGGGGATGCAAAGACGCTCAATTAGATTGACTTTGTCAAATTCCGGGTGTTTGTTGTACTCTTCTTCAATTGTAGAAAGTACTTCTTCCACTGCTTGATGATACTCTGGTTCGTTGGGGAACCGTCTTTTCAAATCTTCTAATACCTTAGCTGCATTCATAATCTATTTCTTTTATTGGTTGCTACTAAATATAATTGTCTTAACAAAGTATTCTTTAGATTGTTTTTTCTCTGTTGCGGTTGCAAAAGTACACATAAAAATGAGACAAACAAACAATTTATAAAGAAAATGCGGGATAAAACAACAAAAATATTGTTTTATCCCGCAAAAAGGAATAAAAAGATATTGTTTATCCTCTCTTTAATGATTTTATTACCGGAATGAATACTAACGCTGCCGAAATGACAAGTGTCATAAAGACTGGACCGTCAATTCGTTCGGCAGTTGTTAGAACTATGTAGCAAAGTGCTGCCCAAAGCAACACAATGCAAACACTTTGTGATTTCGATAACGGGCGTCTCATTTACCAGCTTTCTTTTTATCCACGATGGCGTCGATGACTGCTACTGCGGTGATGTTCACAATGTCGCGTACGGAGCTTTCGAAGTCGGTGAAGTGGATAGGCTTATTCAATCCCATTTGTATCGGGCCGATTAGCTCCATTTCCGTATTCATAGCCTGCAACAGTTTGTATGCAGAGTTGGCAGAGCTGAGGTTCGGGAATACAAGGGTATTCACGTCTTTACCTTTCAGACGGGTGAATGGATACTTGGCGTCACGCATCTTGCGGTCCATGGCAAAGTTCACCTGCATTTCACCGTCAATGGCAAGATCAGGATAGTTCTGCTGCATATATTCCACGGCTTCGTGTACACTTACCGGACTACCTTCGGTGTCTGCACCGAAGTTGGAGTAACTCAACATGGCCATTACCGGAGTATGGTTGAAGAAACGTACGGTATGCTCTGACAGTTTGGCTATGTCAATCAATGTTTCGGCATTGGGATGACGGTTGATTAGTGTATCAGCCAGGAAGTAGGTACCTTTCTTGGAGTTCAGGATGTGCATCGTACCGAAATGCTTGTATTGCGGTTGTATGCCGATTACTTCTTTGGCAACTTTGATCGTATTGCTGTATTTGGTATAAAGACCGGTGATGAATGCATCTGCATCGCCTGTTTCCACCATCATCATACCGAAGTAATTGCGTTCGAACATCTTATCGTTGGCTTCCTCATAGGTAGCACCTTGACGGGCACGCTTTTCGGAAAGGATGCGGGCGTAGCGTTCACGGCGTGAGGCTTCGTTCGGATGGCGCAGGTTGACGATTTCGATGCCTTCCAGGCTGAGGTCGAGTTCTTTTGCCAGTTTTTCGATGGTTTCATCGTTACCTAATACAATTGGATGACAGATACCTTCGGCTTTGGCTTCTACAGCGGCTTTCAGCATATTGGGGTGAGAACCTTCGGCAAATACCACGCGTTGCGGATTGCGACGGGCGGTGTCGTAAAGCTGGCGGGTCAGTTTGCTTTCGTAACCCATCAGTTCGCGGAGCTGTACGCAGTAAGCATCCCAGTCCTCGATATTTTTACGGGCTACACCGCTTTCCATAGCAGCCTTGGCTACGGCGCAGGAAACTTCAGTGATAAGACGCGGGTCAACCGGTTTCGGGATGAAGTATTCCGGACCGAAACTAAAGTTGTTAACATGATAAGCCTCGTTCACAACATCGGGTACAGGCTGTTTTGCCAAGTTGGCAATGGCATGTACGGCGGCAATCTTCATTTCTTCGTTGATGGCTTTGGCCTGAGTATCCAAGGCACCGCGGAAGATATAGGGGAAACCGATTACATTATTAATTTGGTTCGGATAGTCCGACCGTCCGGTTGCCATCAGTACATCGGGACGTGCTGACATGGCATCTTCATAAGAGATTTCCGGTGTAGGATTGGCCAGTGCGAAAACGATAGGAGACGGAGCCATGCTGCGTACCATGTCCTGCGACAGAACGTTTCCTTTGGATAATCCCAGGAATACGTCAGCACCTTTGATGGCTTCTTCCAGTGTGTGGATATCTGTGCGACCGGTAGCGAAGTAGCGTTTCTGTTCGTTAAGATCGGTACGTGCTTTGCTGATTACACCTTTACTATCCAGCATCACGATGTTTTCCAGGCGAGCGCCCAGTGAAACATACAGTTTAGTACAAGATACGGCAGATGCACCGGCACCATTCACAACGATTTTTACATCTTCAATTTTCTTGCCTGCCACCTGTAAAGCGTTCACAAGTCCGGCACTGGAGATGATGGCCGTACCATGCTGGTCATCGTGCATCACAGGGATATCAAGCTCTTCTTTCAGGCGACGCTCTATTTCGAAGCACTCAGGTGCTTTGATATCTTCCAGGTTGATACCACCGAAGGTAGGAGCAATGGCCTTTACAGCTTCGATGAATTTTTCGGGATCTTTTTCGTTTACTTCAATATCGAATACGTCGATGCCGGCATAAATCTTGAACAGAAGTCCTTTACCTTCCATTACGGGCTTACCGCTCAATGCACCTATGTCGCCAAGACCGAGTACAGCAGTACCATTGGAGATTACAGCAACCAAGTTTCCTTTCGCTGTATATTTATAAGCATCCTGCGGATTCTTTTCTATTTCGAGGCACGGCTCCGCCACACCGGGAGAGTAAGCAAGCGAAAGATCGGTTTGGGTACTATAGGGCTTGGTAGGCACTACTTCTATCTTACCTGGTTTGCCTTGTGAGTGATACAGCAAGGCAGCTTCTTTAGTTATCTTAGCCATGGTAGTTGATTATGAGTTGTTAGTTAAAAGTTATAATTTTGCCGCAAAGGTAGGAATAAATGTGATAAAGTGTAAGTCCGCGTGCAATAAAAACTATTAAATAGTACTTATTGACAGGATTAATTTGAAATGGTGTAGAAATGAACTAAATGCTGATAATTCTTTCTCCGCTATCTGGCAGGTACGGAAAAAGGGATTGAGGATGTGATGTTAATCAAATGATTTATAGGGCAAAGAAGTAGGATAATACGACTGTCCCGAATTGCATAAAAAGTGTATGATTGGGTAGTTACTTTTATTTTTTAACTATCTTCGCCTTAGAAAATCATTATTATTGCTATGATAAGATTACAACCATGAAAAGAATATATCATTTTTTTTTAGTATTGCTCATTCTTTGTTGCACACAGATTTTGTTTGCCCAAAATAATGTAGATATGCTGTTCACGTCTGTAAGCGAAGGATTGGCGGGGCATCCGTCGGAACTTGTGTACCTGCAAACAAACAAGGGTATCTATGAAACAGGGGAAGATTTGTGGTTCAAAGCCTACGGGCTGGATGCGCAGTCTTTCGGATTGTCTGACCGCAGCAAAACGCTGTACCTGCAAATGATGGACGCTAAAGACAGTGTGGTATGGCGGGAGAAATATCCTATCGAGAACGGGATTGCGGACGGTCACGTGTACATGGATGAAAAGCTGGAGGAAGGGAATTTTTCTCTGGAAGCATATACCCGGCACTCGTTTTTTAATGATACGACGGAAATGCTGGCGGCACGAAATATCAAGGTGGTTAAGAATATCGCCCATGACAGCGGACAAGCGGAGAAAAGAAAAAAAAGGGAATTAAGATTCGACCTTTTTCCCGAAGGTGGAAATTTGGTTGCCGGGTTACCTTCCCGTTTGGCTTTTAAGGCAACGGACGGCAACGGTTATCCGGTAGATGTGGAAGGAACGTTGTATATAGATGAAAATCCTGCCACAACGTTCAAAAGCAGCCATGACGGGATGGGGCTCTTATCTTTTACTCCTTCCGTCGGCAGGAATTACCGGATAGAACTGAAAGATGGAAAGAGTTACTCTCTACCAGAGATTTATTCGCAAGGTATGTCATTCCAGTTATTGAAGCACAATAAGGAATGGATGGAGTTTGTGATTTCCCAAACAGAAGGGGTGCCTGAACAGGACGTTTATCTGTTGGGGCAAATGCGGGGAGTAGTCTGCTGCGTGGCAAAAGGGAAGTTGAAGAATAACCTGAGAATAAAGATTCCTGCAATGGAATTTCCATATCAGGGGATTGCGGAATTTACGTTGTTTGACGGTACAATGCAGCCCATAGCGGAACGTTTGGTATATGTCCACCCGGAAAAGAGACTGAATATCAGTATCAAACTGGACAAGGACAATTATGTACTTCGTGAAAAGGCTACGCTGAAAATAAAGGTGACGGATGATGGTGGTAAGCCGATACAGGCAAATCTGGGTATCAGCGTATTCGACAAAATATATGTGAATCCGGCTGATCCTGCAAATATCCTTACACATTGCTATCTTACCTCCCAGATACGGGGGATTATCCATAATCCGGCTTATTATTTCAATGAAGAGAATAAAGACCGGATGGAAGCAATGGATTTATTGCTGTTGACACAAGGTTGGAGGCGGTATGTGTGGAGGTTTGGACGTTCACCATATCATGGCGGGATATTCCTGCCGGATGAAATATCGGGTACTCAAACGGTAAAAAGCAAGAAGAAAAGCAAGGAAACACAAAGCACGGAGCAACTGATTCAGGTGTCGGGTGCGGAAGGAAATTCGGCGTTTGTCTGGGCTGATTCGACGGGATGCTTCACAGTCGGTACAAATATGATGAAGGAGATTCGAGGGGGATATGTGTATCTGAAACCGATGTTATCAAAAGAGTTTAAACCGAAACTGGAAATAGCAGATTATTTTCCGCTGATAGACAGTATCCGAAAAAACAAGCCGTCCTGTTATCCGATCATGGATTTATCGCAAGCAATAAAGCAGCAGGTTCTTGATATGCCGGTGGTGAGCAATGACAGCACAATCCTACTGGATGAAGTGGTTGTTACCCGAAAAGCTCGCAAACCGTTCCGTGATAAGTTCATGGGGAGATTGGATAGTTTGGCACAAGCAAATTTAGGAAGTGCTTATGTCTGTGGGTGTGGTTATTTGCAAAACTACAAACCGGGATATGATGCCCATCCTTACTGGAAGCCGTGCAGCATTTCCGCTGATAAAAGAAGCAAGCCGATTGAGGGGGAAAAATATTATATAGTTAAATTTAAGCATTTAGGTGGTAACGCTTTTTCTGTTGAAGATGAACAATTAGTTACTTATCATGGTGAAACCTATTCGGAAGAAGAGTTATTGCACATGAATAACCTTTACCGCACCAAAGGTTACTATGCTGCCCGTGAGTTCTATCAGCCGGATGAAATAGATATGCAGCTATCTACGCCGGATGCCCGGAATACTCTACTGTGGCAACCTTCTATTGATACTGACGAGAAAGGCGAAGCGACTATTTCATTCTATTGCTCGGATATTAATACCGAGTTCATAGGTGTAGTGGAGGGAACGGACGGAGCGGGATTGCTTGGAACAGGAAAGTGTGAGTTTAGGGTGGTTAGGAATATAACTAATTAAGAGTAAAAGGGTTATACAACCATCCAAACCCTTTTTATAGAAGATGTAGAACAATCAAAACAACTTTTGTATGGGGCAACGTAGTTTAAGAAAGTATTTGTACGATATTCCGAAGAATATGCGCAGTTTTATTGATGATTTTGTGGGAGAACATAAAGCTATAAAAGAATAACAGAATCATTTAAAAAACTAAATGATTCTGTTATTCTTTTAATTATATATCAATGTCCTTATTCTCCTTCTTTTTCTCCTTCAGCTTCCGGAGCCTTATCTATCAACTCCAGGAATTGGTCGAGTCGAGGTGTAACAATGATTTGTGTACGGCGGTTGCGCTGTTTACCCAGTTCAGAATCATTGTCTGTGATAGGATTGTACTCACCACGTCCGGCAGCAGAAAGGCGTTTAGGGTCAACGCCATATTTATTCTGCAATTCTTGTACTACAGATGAGGCACGCAGGGCACTCAAATCCCAGTTATTGCGGATATTGGTACGTGAGATGGGTACGTTGTCCGTATTACCCTCTACCAGTACTTCGTAATCTTTGTAGTCGGTGATAATCTTGGCAATCTTACTCAACGTTTCGCCGGCGCGTTCGTTGATTTCGTAACTGCCGCTCTTGTAGAGCATATTGTCTGCTAAAGAGATGTAAACCACACCTTTCAGTACTTTCACATCTACTTCTTTCAATTCCTCGCGGCTCAGGGAGCGGGTCAGATTGTTGGTTAGCATAACGTTCAGTGAGTCCGATTTACTCTTGGCATCCACTAATTGCTTGATGTAGCGGTTGGAGGCATTGATTTCATCTACGAGTTTGGAGATGTTGATATTCCCTTGCGAGTTCTGCTGGAGGCTCTTGTCGAGCGATCCTTGCAGGGTAGCGTAACTGTTACGCAACTCCTGATTATTTTTTCGGGCTTCGCTTAGACGATCCTCCAAGCTTTTAGATTGTGTGCGGTATTCGGCAAGCTGGATTTGTGCGTCCTGATATGACTTGTCAAGAGCAGACTTTTCGTCTTTCAGTTTGTTATAATCTGTTTGAAGATTCACAAATTCCTTCTTGGTCACACATCCCGTCAGGAATAGAGTTGCGACCAACAAAAAGGATGCAGCTAATTTTGTACGTTTCATAAATCTTTCTTTATTAAATGTTTACTGGGCGCAAAGATAAGAAAATCCCCGTACTCCGGTTGCGGAGACGGGGATATATTATTTGTTTTATAGGTACTTTATGAAATTATGCGTTCAGAGCCTGCTCAATATCTGCGATGATATCGTCTACGTTTTCGATACCTACCGATAAACGGATTAGGTCGGGACGCACTCCGGCTTCCAGTAACTGCTCATCCGATAGCTGACGATGGGTATGGCTGGCAGGGTGCAGCACACAGGTACGTGCATCGGCAACATGTGTTACGATAGCAACCAATTGCAGTGAGTCCATGAACTTGATAGAGACCTCGCGACCACCTTTCAATCCGAAGGAGATAACACCGCAAGAACCGTTCGGCATATACTTTTGTGCCAACTCATAGTATTTATTGTCGGGAAGACCGCAATAGTTCACCCAAGCTACTTTGTCATTTTTAGAAAGATATTCGGCAACCGCCTGTGCATTTTTGCAGTGTTGCGGCATACGCAGGTGCAGAGTTTCCAGACCAAGATTCAGCAGGAAAGAGTTCTGCGGAGACTGGATGCTGCCGAGGTCACGCATCAACTGGGCAGTAGCCTTAGTGATATAAGCCATCTTGCCGAAAGCTTTTGTATAAGTCAGTCCGTGGTATGACTCATCCGGTGTGCACAATCCGGGGAATTTGTCAGCGTGTGCATCCCAGTCGAACTTGCCGCTGTCTACAATACAACCACCTACGCTGGTGGCATGACCATCCATATATTTGGTCGTAGAGTGTACTACGATATCAGCACCCCATTCAAACGGGCGGCAGTTGATAGGAGTCGGGAACGTATTGTCTACAATCAAAGGCACGCCGTGACTATGGGCAATGCGGGCAAATTTTTCAATATCCAATACTTCCAGTGACGGGTTGGAAATGGTTTCACCGAACAATGCTTTCGTATTCGGGCGGAAAGCTGCGGAGATTTCTTCTTCGCTGGCATCCGGACTAACGAAAGTAACTTCGATACCCAATTTCTTCATAGTCACCCCGAAGAGATTGAATGTACCGCCATAGATAGCAGACGAACAAACAAAGTGATCGCCTGCCTGGCAAATATTAAATATAGCATAGAAATTGGCAGCTTGTCCGCTGGACGTCAGCATACCGGCAACACCGCCTTCAAGAGCAGCTATCTTGGCGGCAACAGCGTCGTTGGTAGGGTTTTGCAAGCGAGTATAGAAATAACCGCTCTCTTCAAGATCGAAAAGGCGTGCCATTTGCTCGCTGGTTTCATATTTGAAAGTGGTGCTTTGATAAATGGGGAGTACACGGGGCTCGCCCTTCTTAGGAGTCCATCCTGCCTGTACGCAGAGGGTTTCCGGTTTAAATTGCTTTGCCATAATGCTATTTGTTTTTATAGTTTTTTATCAATTAACGCATTTGTGGACGCAAAAGTAGAGAAAATAATTGTATTTTTGTCCACAAGATGAATAAATGGAAAATGAAACAGTTATTTTGCTTTCTTATTTTGCTTTTTTGCATGTCATTCTCTTACGAAGCGTTGGCCCAGGAAGAGCGGGCTACGCCGAAAAGCGGTGAGGGGATATCTGGTTTTCTACAGCGTAACGGGCGTACCGGAAAAGCGTACTATCAGGAGTTCCTGGAACTGAATAAGAAACAATTGCGAGGTAAAGAGGAGTTGCGGCTGGGAGTGAAATATTTGCTTCCACCTCTGAAAAAGGGGAGTGGCAATACGGCTGCTTCATCCAATTCATCTGCTTCAAACTCTTCTGCTTCAAATTCTTCTGCCCGTTCCGGCAACAAAACAATTCGTGAACCTCTTTTCGGAAAAAGCCTTGCTGAAGTTAAAGTGACGGGAAACCGCCTCAAAGGTGCGTGTTTCTATGTGGTGAGTGGGCATGGTGGCCCTGATCCCGGTGCTATTGGCAGGATAGGAAGCGTGGAACTGCATGAGGATGAATATGCCTATGATGTTGCTCTCCGTCTTGCCCGGAATCTGATGGAGGAAGGTGCTAAAGTTTATATTATTATTCAGGATGCCAAAGACGGTATCCGTGACGATCAATACCTTAATAATAGTAAGCGTGAAACTTGTATGGGTGCTCCTATTCCTCTGAACCAGGTTGCCCGCCTTCGCCAGCGTTGTGAGAAAATAAATGCGCTCTATCAGAAAGACCGCAAGAGTTATACGTATTGCCGTTCCATCTTCTTGCATGTAGATAGCCGTAGTAAAAGTCACCAGACGGATGTATTCTTCTATCATGCTCCCAAAAGTGTGAATGGTAAACGGTTGGCAACTACAATGAAGAATACTTTCGAATCTAAATATGACCGCCACCAACCTAACCGTGGCTTTTCGGGAACTGTCAGCCCACGCAATTTGTATGTGCTGGCCAATTCCAGTCCTGCTGGAGTGTTTGTAGAGTTGGGTAATATTCAGAATACTTTCGACCAGCGCCGGTTTGTTATGAGTTCCAATCGTCAGGCATTGGCGAAGTGGATGATGGAAGGTTTCATTACTGACTATAAGAAGAGCAAATAATTCTTATTTTCTTTCTGTTTTCTTTTCATGCCACACCACTACCGTCACTGCTGACAGTATCAGTAGAATGCCTAAAGCACTGTGCACCGTGAAATTTTCTTTGAATACCCAGCATCCGATGGCTACGGCAGTAAGTGGTTCCAAGGCTCCAAAGATGGAGGTTAGAGTGGGTCCGATGTGTTTAATAGCCTTTACCAAAGTTATATTTGAAATGGCTGTTGCGGGCAGTGCCAATCCGAGAATATTCAGCCATGCATATCCGTCTGTGGTCAGGCGGATACCGCTCGTCAGACATCCTCCTATAATAAAGAATAAGGCTCCCAACCCCATAACATAGGCAGTCAGTGCTGTAGATGGAATGTTTACAGCCCGGCTCTTGCGTACTCCGATAATGTATCCGCCGTAAAAGAAAACGGAGCATATAGCAGCGGTCAATCCTATGGTTGTATTGCCTCCTTTAAAGTCAATCTCTCCCGATGATAGCAATGCTGCTCCTATCAGCGAAATCACTACAGCAAATAGAATTGAGAATGACTTTTTTTCCCGGAAGAAGAACATCATGGCGAGGGCAACAGCTAATGGATACATGAAGTGGATGGTTGATGCTACTCCGCTGGCTATGTGCTGGTATGCGATGACCAGGCTCAATGAGGTTGCGGCACGGAAAAGACTCAATATGAACACTGTTCCGAAATCCTTCCGGTTGATACAGAATGTTTCACCTAAAAAGATGCCGAATATGATTAGTGTAAATGATGCGACTCCCCACCGATAGGCTAATACTTCGAAAGAAGAAAAACCTGAGGATAGCAGGGATATGGTGAAAAAAGGTGCCAATCCAAATGTTGAAGAAGAAGCTGCCGCGTATATATAACCTTTTATGTTGTCCATAGTTCTGATTGAAATTATAGATCGAATTTGAAATCCGGTGCAAAAGTACAAATTGCAAAGGTGAAAAAAACTATAATTGAGAGCAAAATCGCTTTTATATTGTTATTAGCACAATGCCGGTTAAATCTGGTTGGTGTTCACTTTAAAATAAAAATCTTATGGGAAAGAATTTATTAGTTTTAAGTGTATGGGTAAGCGTCCTGATGCTTGCCTCATGTGTAGGTAGCAAGAAAGAAACGGTGACTTATACTCCTGAAGAAATAGCAGATGCAGGGCAGGTGATGAAATATTACGACGCCTCATTGGCTCTGTTGAAAAATGTGGTAAAGGAGAGGGATGTAAATGCTGTATTGGGTTATATGGAACAAAAGACGGAAGTCCCCATGTTTTCATACATCATGTCTCCCGTCATTTCGAAAAAAGATTCTGCGGAGGTGATGCTACCGGGTGAATGCTTCGGTGCAGATGTCAGACAGAACCTGATACAGAATTATGCGGAGCTTTTTCAGTCGAGAAACCAGTTCTATGCTAATTTCAATAAATACTTGTCTCTTCTGAAAGAAAAAAAGACCGAGGGGATGGTCGATTTGCTGAATGATAACTATGAATTGAGCGTGGTAATGTCTGAATGTAAGCAGAATATATTTGATATATTGAGCCCGATTGCTTCAAATGCCCAGCGGGTTCTTCTGGCAGAAAATCCTGTGAAAGAGCAGATCATTGCAATGAAAAGCATGAGTACGACTATGCAGAGCATTATCAATTTGTATGCCCGTAAGCATGTTGAAGATAAATCCCGCCTGGATTTAAAGATTATGGAACTGCGACTTCAGCTGGATGCGGCAGAGAAACTACCGGTAGTAAAAGGACACGAGGAAGAATCAGAGAAATTCAAGGATTTCCTGTCTAAAACAGAAGGATTTCTGAAAATAGTACAAGATGCCCGTCAGAAGAACTCATATGCTGATGAGGACTTTGAGGAAATCAGTAGCTATGGATTGGGTATTATATAAGTTCTTTCGCTACACGTGGCACAATCATTTTATGGAAAGGCTTAATAAAGAAGAAATAAGCCTTTCCTAATGCATTATGATATTGAACCACGGTTGTTATATCTATCAGGTCGTTTCCTATCTTGGCAATGGAGACATAAAACAATAAGTGCTTATCATCTTTCCTCATGATAGCCTCATTTTCCGTATCTTCTATTATACAATCTTCTGTTTTCAACACTTTTCCGGTTTCAAGCCCCAAAGGTTTTACCAGAATATTCCTGACCTTCATTAAAAAATTGAGCCACGCCGGGGAGTGATTGAATATTTTTTTGATTAGTTCTTTGGGAATTATCTGTTCTGCAGGCTTTCTGGATTTCAAAACGAATGTATCATGATAATCTGCCGGAAGATATTTGTCGATAAGTCTTTCCATATCTTTGAATAAAGTTGGGTTAGTTAAATGTCCTGTACAAAGATAGTGTTTCCGGATGGAATAATGGGAATGTCTTAATCATCATTTCCAGAAATTTGATATCTTTGTTGCGAACAGTAACTTAACTATTATGAATACTTTGACTTTAATCCCAGGGATAAGCGTTCGAAGATTAGACTTATCTGAATATAAAGATGCCGCATCTCTTTCTTTGGAAATATATCTTCAGACGGGTGAAGAGGATTTTGATGAACAAGGATTGGAAACTTTCAAAAGCTTCGTCAATGATGAGGCGATGATAAACAGCTTGGTCATTTACGGTGCATTTGATGAGGCAAGACTTGTGGGTGTGATGGCAGTCAAAGATGAAGGGAAACATATTTCCCTGTTTTTCATACGGAAAGAATATCACCGGAAAGGTATAGGCAGAAGATTATTCGATGCTTTTATCGAAGAGACTTCTGTGCCGGAAATGACTGTAAATTCTTCTACGTATGCAGTGCCTTTCTACAAAAGTTTGGGATTTGAGCAGGTACAGGAACCGCAGATTACGAATGGACTGAAGTATGTGCCGATGAAAAGAGAGATAAAGTAATAGTTATATATTGCGGACAAAGACTATTTGCCCGCAATATATAAGATGATTATTCTACCGGAATGAAGATTTCTGTCAACAAATCCTCCGGTTCCGTATTGCATGGATCATTCAGATAACGCTCGGCACTCGACTCGTCTCTCATCGTACATTCCATCTCGGGAATGAACTTTCCGTAAATCGTGTCGTATACACTTTGCAGATATTCATAAGATCCTTTGTAGGTAAACACTGCATAACGTCCGGCAGGCAATTGCTTGAAGCCGACATCACCTTTGGGAGTTACGGTTACAGGCATCACCATGCAAACATCGGTACGCAACTTGTCGGCAGGCGTCACTTTGGGATCATCGTGGTACATGCAATAAGGGGCCATGTCACCCATCGGCAGTTTTTCTTCTTTGATGAATTGGAACAAACGCATCCATGTACCTCCGTAATCATTCATTTTATAGTCTCCGAACAGGCGGATATAAATTACATTTCTGGCAGGCACTTCTCTTATTTCTTTCTTTAACTCTAAATCGGGTCTGATAATTGCTGGTTTCATAATTACAAAGTTTTTATTGTTACGATACTCATTAGGTGAAATTCCATAGAACTGCTTGAATACTTTCGACAGTGACGATGGTGAGGAATAGCCGATGCGATAAGCGATATCTGCAATGGGCAAATCCGAATAACGCAACAGGCGGGCGGCAGATTCTGTTCGTGTCCGGACTATGAACGTCCCGATTGGCTCGCCCAGAAATGCTTTCATGATGCGATGGAAGTAGAATGGAGAGAAATGAGAAATCTTGGCCAACGATTTCAGATCAATCTCTTCTCCAAGATGGAGGTTGATGTAATCTACTACTGCATTTACGCATTTCTGATACTCTTCACGCGTGGTCTTCTTGCTATGTTCCATAAGTTCTTCTTTGAATTTCACGATGCAAAAATAAGGGTAAATAGAATAGGGGACTTGTCCAAAGTTGCTATAAATTCAATATCTTTGTACCCCCCATGATTTTAAAGAAATGACCAAAGATATAAAAAAGAAACTACAGGAGTGGGCAAAGACCTATCATTGTGCGGATTTTATTCAAAATGATCCGGTACAATTCCCGCACCGTTACCGGCAGAAACAGGATATAGAAATCAGCGGTCTGCTGACTGCTATTATGAGTTTCGGCAATCGTAAGCAGATTCTGAAGAAAGCTGATGAATTACACGGTTGTATGGGGGCGTCTCCTTATCAATATGTACTTTCCCGTCGTTGGGAGAAGGATTTTCCTGCTGAGGAAAAACGTAGCTTCTACCGCATGCTTTCGTATGCCGATTTTTATTCTTACTTTGAACGCTTGTATGCTGCTTATTCCCGTTTTGAAAGTTTGGAAGAGGCGCTCCAAGTGTATTCCGGACTGCCAATAGAGAAACTCTGTGCTTTTCTGGAAGTATCTTCCCGCAGTCCTCAGAAGAAGCTGAATATGTTTCTCCGCTGGATGATACGTAAAGGACCGGAAGTTGACTTTGGAATTTGGGAAAGTATTGATTGCAGGGATTTAATCATCCCTTTGGATACGCATGTCTGTCGCGTAGCCCGATTACTGGAACTTACCGAGACGGAAACTTTTTCCTTGAAAAATGCGCAAAGGATAACTGCCGCATTAGCGGAAGTCTTTCCGGATGATCCCTGTTACGGTGATTTTGCTTTGTTTGGCTATGGGGTGAATAATAAGTAGGGAATGTCCCTTTTTTACTATTTCTCCCCATTCCTTTTGTCTACTTTTGCGGCAATTCATGAGATATATCATATATTTGTCGTATGCAAACTTTTCGTATCGTGAAACCTGCTCCTGCATTGGCTCCTTATATCCGTTATTATTGGATATTACGGGATGATGCTTTTACTCCTGTGTCGGAACGGACATTGCCTGTTGGCTGTATGCAATTGGTATTTCATAAGGGTAGGCAATTAGTATCATTGCAAAATTCACAATTACAACCACAATCTTTTATTTGCGGTCAGTCTTTCGGCTTTTCCGACGTTATGTCGACGGGAATGATTGAAATGATAACAGTGGTTTTCCAGCCCTATGCGGCAAAGACTTTCCTGCGAATCCCGCTGCATCTTTTCTTCGGACAGAATATCTCTACGGATGAAGTGGAAGATACGGAACTCTCTGATTTATCCCGGAGAATCGTGGATACTCCGGATAATGACCAATGCATCCGCCTGATTGAAGACTTCTTCTTCCACCGTTTGGTTTCCTGTTCCGAATACAATCTGAAAAGACTTTCTACGGTTTTGAGTGAAATAAACCTCCATCCACAGGTCAGCACATTAGAACTTTCTGATGTTGCCTGCCTCAGTTCCAAGCAGTTTGGCCGTATATTTGCTGATTATATAGGCACTACTCCTAAAGAATTCCTTCGTATTGTGCGCATGCAGCGTGCTCTTTATACTTTGCAACAAGATCCGGCGTTGCCTTTTGCCCAGGTAGCTTATGAGTGTGGTTTCTCCGATCAATCTCACATGATTAAGGAGTTTAAACTCTTCTCCGGCTATACCCCTGCCGAATACCTATCTGTCTGTGCCCCTGTCTCCGATTATTTTTCCACTCTTTAAAGATGTCTGTTTTCTTCTATTGAAGGTTATCGGCTTGCCCTATTTTTGCATTGTCTTTACAAAGGCATAGTAATAACCATAAAAAGAAAACAAAATGAAAAAACTAATTGCATTTTTTGAAATTCCTGTTACCGATTTCCGTCGGGCAATCGATTTTTATGAAACCGTGTTGAATATGAAACTTCCGACTTGCGAATGTGAGGAAGAGAAGATGGCATTTTTCACTGAAGGGGATGAATTTGTCGGAGCAGTTTCTTATGCTTCTGATTTCCTTCCTTCTGAAAAAGGGGTGCTCATTCATTTCTGTCTCTTATACACATCTGACGCTGCCGACGAATAGAGAGGTGTAGATC
>ERZ1504291.322-NODE-322-length-15953-cov-3.391810_pt1 | contig 15953 bp, 9 predicted proteins | sample MGYA00575496_ERZ1504291 | MGnify/ENA primary metagenome ERZ1504291 (study PRJEB39906, sample SAMEA3182089) | gut metagenome | biome: human; feature: gut; material: Stool; isolation source: human stools | place: Canada | collected 2013-02-04 ... | reverse complement strand
ATATTGGATAAATTATCAAATATAAGAGATAGAGAAGAACATATGACCGGAGTTCTTCTCTATCTTTATTCTTTTGTGAAAGAAAATCGATTATTTATTAGATATTGCTTTTTATTGGTCAGAATTTTGCCTTTTTTCTATGATATCTTCCTTATTTTTGTTTGGAAGCAATGAGAATGGTGTTAATTAAATCGGAATAATTATGAATATAAAAAAACATTTACCTTGGTTGGGGGCTTTACTCCCTATTATTAATGCACAAGCGGATACGAATCCCAATGTAGTTATCATTTATATCGACGACATGGGTATAGGTGATATTGGCTGTTATGGAGGAAAATTTGTAGCGACGCCCAATATTGATAAACTGGCACAGGACGGATTATTGTTTAATCAATATTATTCTTCCGCACCGGTTAGTTCACCCTCCCGTTGTGGATTAACAACAGGACTTTTCCCTATTGAAGTAGGAATTAATACTTTCCTTAACGACAAGGCAAGTAATAAGAGGTGCGAGCAGCGTAATTATCTGGACGACAAACTTCCTTCTATGGCACGTGCTTTTCAGAATGCAGGATATGCTACCGGACACATTGGTAAATGGCACATGGGAGGTGGACGTGATGTGCACAATGCCCCTTCTATCAAGAACTATGGGTTTGATGAATATCTTTCTACTTATGAAAGCCCCGATCCGGACCCTGCGATAACAGCTTCTAAGTGGATATGGTGTGATAATGACAGTATAAAACGTTGGAAACGCACAGAATATTTTGTAGATAAGAGTATTGACTTTATTAAACGTCATAAAGATAGTCCATTCTTTCTCAATCTTTGGCCGGATGATATGCATACACCATGGGTACCGGAGTTTAAGCAAAAAGAAAGAAAAAGCTGGGAGACAAAAGAGGCGTTTTCGCCTGTGCTTGGAGAGATGGACAAACAAATCGGTCGTTTTATTAAGGCACTGGATGATATGGGATTATCCGAAAATACGATTATCATCTTTACCAGTGATAATGGACCTGCACCCAGTTTCAAGGCTGTTCGCTCCGCTTATTTGAGAGGTACCAAGAATAGCCTTTACGAAGGAGGTATCCGTATGCCGTTTATTGTCAAATATCCTAAGAAGATTAAACCCGGTCGGGTGAATAATTCTTCAGTGCTATGTGCGGTGGATTTATATCCTACTTTATGTTCCGTGGCCGGGATTAAAACTGAGAAGAACTATAAAGGTGATGGACAGAATTATGCAAAAGTTTTGCTCGGGAAGTCGGAGGCAAAACGAAAAACGGATTTAATGTGGGACTTTGGTCGAAATAAGCATTTTGGTTTTCCCGGCAATCCTTACGATAGAAGTCCGCATCTGGCAATCCGTAGCGGCAAGTGGAAGCTGTTGGTGAACGGAGACGGAAGCGATGCACAACTATATGATATGGAGCTGGATAAATTCGAGAAGAATAACATAGCTGGCGAACATCCGGAATTAGTTGCAAAACTAAGCAAGAAAGTATGCGAATGGTACGCCCAAAACAAAGATAAAGGATTGCAAACAGACCTCTAATTAAAAAAAACATGAATTCAAAAGCTTTTCTTTTGCCGGCAGCACTGATGATAGCCGGCAATTCCGTTGCAAACTCAAAAGGGAAAAAACTGATAAAAGACCCAATATACTGGTGATTCTTGCAGATGACCTTGGCTATTCTGATTTAGGATGTTATGGCAGTGAAATCCATACACCTAACCTTGATAAACTGGCACAACAAGGAGTACGCTTCAACCATTTTTATAATGCGAGTCGTAGTTGTCCCACCCGTGCTTCTTTGCTGACCGGACTGTATCAGCATCAGGCAGGAATCGGACGAATGACTTTTGATGACAACCTGCCCGGGTATCGTGGCACACTTTCACGTAATGCGGTTACGATAGCCGAAGTGCTGAAAGAATCTGGTTACACTACCAGTATGATCGGAAAATGGCATGTTGCTGAAACTCCATTGCGTAAAGATCAGCGTGAATGGCTGGCACATCATGTTTACCATGACACCTATTCGGATTTATGTCACTATCCGGTAAACCGTGGCTTCGATTCTCATTACGGAACTATTTATGGAGTAGTAGATTACTTTGACCCGTTCAGCCTAGTTGAAGGAGAAGTACCTGTAAAAGAAGTACCGGAAGGATACTATATCACTCAAGCACTTTCGGATCGTGCCGCAGAAGAAGTAACGGAATATGCCAAGGATGATAAGCCGTTCTTCATGTATTTGGCTTATACCGCTCCACACTGGCCGCTCCACGCCTTGCCGGAGGATATTGAAAAGTATAAGGATACGTACAAAGTCGGTTGGGAAGCTATACGCAATGCCCGTTACGAGCGTCAGAAGCAACTGGGAATATTTCCGGGAATGGACGATTTTTTGTCCGAACGTCAGTTTAAAGACAGATGGGAGGACAATGCTCATGCGGAATGGGATGCCCGTGCGATGGCTGTGCACGCTGCAATGATCGATCGTATGGATCAGGGAATCGGACAGGTTATTGACGCATTGGAGAAGACCGGCCAGTTGGATAATACACTGATTCTTTTCCTCTCAGACAATGGTTGCAGTAATGAGAACTGTCAGAATTACTCTCCGGGAGAGAATGACCGTCCGGACATGACCCGTAAGGGAGAAAAGATGGTATATCCCCATAATAAAGAGGTATTACCCGGACCGCAAACGACCTATGCTTCATTGGGTGCCCGTTGGGCGAATGTGGCAAACACACCTTTCCGCTTTTGGAAAGCCAAATCCTATGAAGGAGGAATCTGCACACCGATGATTGCGCACTGGCCGAAAGGAATTAAAAAGAATGTAGGCGGTATGACACCGGAGATAGGTCATGTGATGGACATCATGGCTACTTGTATAGACATGGCTGGAGCAACTTATCCTGCTAAATACAAAGGAAACGATATCATTCCTATGGCAGGCAAGAGTTTGCTTCCTATTTTCAAAACCGGTCATCGTGAAGGACATGATTATCTGGGCTTCGAGCATTTCAATGAGCGTGCATTCCTTGCCAAAGACGGTTGGAAACTCGTGCGTCCGGGCGAGAATGCCAAATGGGAACTCTACAACTTGAATGAAGACCGGAGCGAACAACATAATCTAGCTGATAAATATCCGGAGAAGAAGAACGAAATGGTGAAAGCGTACGAGGAATGGGCGAAACGCTGCATGGTAGAACCCTATCCGGGACAAAAAAAGAAATAAGAGCATTATGGTAAGAACCAACTTCTTAATGACTGCCCCTTTATTGATGGCATCATTTTGTTCCGCACAGGAGAAACCGAATGTCGTACTGATTCTGGTAGATGATATGGGTTATTCCGATATCGGTTGTTATGGTGGCGAAATACTTACTCCCAATATTGATGCGTTGGCGTCTAAAGGTGTACGTTTTACTCAGTTTTATAATACTTCCCGTTCTTGTCCGGCACGTGCAAGTCTGATGACAGGCTTGTACCAGCACCAGGCAGGTATTGGGCAGATGTCCGAAGACCCTTTTGCGAATCCTGACCAGAAGAGTCCTAATGATTGGGGAGTACAAGGGTATAAAGGCTATCTGAACAGGAACTGTGTCACAATAGCCGAAGTGCTGAAAGAAGACGGTTACCATACTTATATGGCAGGTAAATGGCATCTGGGAATGCATGGAGAAGAAAAATGGCCTTTACAGCGGGGCTTTGAACGTTTCTATGGTATTCTTTCGGGGGCATGCAGCTATCTTCGTCCATCGGGAGGACGTGGGCTGACGCTGGATAACACCAAACTTCCGGCTCCGGATGCGCCTTATTATACGACGGATGCTTTTGCTGATTATGCTATCCAGTTTGTGGATGAACAAAAGGATGACCGCCCTTTCTTTCTCTATTTGGCTTTCAATGCTCCTCATTGGCCGCTACATGCGAAAGAGAAAGATATACAGAAATTTACAAAGATATATCGTAAGAAAGGTTGGGATGAAATTCGGGAAGCACGGCGTAAACGGATGGCAAAGATGGGGATTATTGATTCAAATACAGACTTTGCCGAATGGGAAAACCGGAAATGGGACGAACTGACAGAACAGGAAAAGGACCAAGTCGCTTATCGGATGGCTGTATATGCAGCTCAGGTGCATTGTGTAGATTACAATATCGGCAAACTGATTGATTGCTTAAAGAAGAATCATAAAATGGACAATACTCTTATTTTGTTCATGTCCGACAATGGTGCTTGTGCCGAACCTTATGAAGAGCTGGGAGGAGGAAAGGTGGAGGAAGTGAATAATCCGGCTTCGAGTTTTGCGCCGACTTATGGCAGGGCGTGGGCGCAGGTTTCTAATACTCCTTTCCGAAAATATAAATGCCGTGCTTATGAAGGTGGCATTTCTACTCCTCTTATTCTGTCGTGGAAAGGAGCATTAGGGAATAAGAAAGGTAAGTGGTGTCGTGTTCCCGGATATTTGCCGGACATCATGCCGACTATTTTAGAAGCAACCGGAGCTAAATATCCGGAGACTTATCATGGAGGAAATAAAATTTATCCGTTGGTCGGCAGCAGTCTTTTTCCTGCTGTCCATAAGAAAACGGACTCCTTGCATGAATATATGTATTGGGAGCATCAGAACAACAGAGCGATCCGCTGGAGAGATTGGAAGGCTATCCGTGATGAAAAAGGCAAGGAATGGGAACTGTATGATGTCGTAAAAGATCGGACAGAACGCTTTAATGTGGCAGAACAGCATCCGGAAGTATTGACAAGATTGGTTACGGAATGGGAGCGTTGGGCGCATGCAAACTTTGTTTTACCGAAACATCCGAAAAAATAAAAGAAGGACAGATAATGAATAAACTGATCTTGGGGGCGTCTATGGTAGTAAGTGCAACTACATTGTCGTTTGCACAGCAGGTAGAACGCCCTAATATCGTTATTGTACTTGCTGACGATTTGGGATGGGGAGATGTCGGATTTCATGGCAGCGAGATAAAAACTCCTTGTCTGAACGCTTTGGCAGCAGAAGGAGTTGTACTGGATCGGTTCTATACAGCTCCTATCAGTACGCCCACTCGTGCCGGACTTATGACAGGGCGTTATCCCAATAGATTTGGCATACGTACAACCGTTATTCCGCCTTGGCGTGAAGACGGATTGGATGAAAATGAAGAAACTCTGGCCGATATGTTGGCACGTAACGGATATAGTAACAGAGCCATTATCGGCAAATGGCATTTGGGACATACCCGGAAGGTACATTACCCGATAAATAGAGGCTTTTCCCACTTTTACGGGCATCTGAATGGTGCAATTGATTATTTCGATCATATGCGTGAAGGAGAATTGGATTGGCACAATGACTGGGAGACTTGTTATGATAAAGGATATTCTACTGAATTGATTACCCAAGAAGCTGTCAGATGCATCAATACTTATGAGAAAGAAGGTCCGTTCTTGTTGTATGTAGCTTATAATGCCCCTCATACACCGTTGCAAGCGCAGGAAAAAGATATAGAACTTTATTGTGATGACTTTGGTAGTCTGACACCGAAAGAGCAGAAGAGAGTAACGTATCAGGCAATGGTGTCCTGTATGGATAGAGGAATTGGTACGATTGTGGATGCTTTGAAGAAAAAAGGGATAATGGATAATACATTTTTGATCTTTTTTAGTGATAATGGTCCCGCCGGTGTACCGGGATCGTCATCCGGCAAACTACGGGGCAGGAAGTTTGACGAATGGGACGGAGGTGTGCGTGTGCCGGCTGTCTTTTATTGGAAAAGGGCGGAAAGTAACTATAAGAATCTGAGTTCTCAAGTGACTGGATTTGTAGATATCGTTCCGACATTGAAAGAGTTAGTAGGAGATAAGAATCGTCCGGAACGTGCGTATGACGGAATCAGTATACTTCCGTTGTTAATAGGTAGTACCAGTTGTATTGACCGTAATTTCTATTTGGGATGTGGAGCTGTTGTGAACAAAGACTATAAATTGATCAGAAAAGGGCGTAAGCCGGGATTGAATTTGCCACAAGACTTTCTGGTAGACTATCAAACAGACCCTTACGAGAAAAAGAATGCTTCTAATGGAAATGAACAGATTGTGAGATCTTTGTATCAGGTTGCTCTGAAATATGATACCATTACTCCTTGTTTACCCGAGATTCCTTATGGGAAAGGGCGTGAGGGGTTTAAAGCACCTGTGGAGTGGAAAGTAACACGCTGAATGAATCGGGCCGAGGCATTCCGAAATGCAGGGTATGTGTTATTAATTCGAGAGACTACTCAATTATAAGACAGCCTCTTTATTATATTTACATATCTTTCAATCCCAGAACTTGTGTCTCAATATCATATTTAGACATTTCTTTTTGTTTTAAATGTTCCACTTTCTCCATGAAAACAGTATGGCTATAGTTGTTCTCAGGAACTCGTTTAACTTCAGCAATAAGAGCTTTCTTACCACTGGATTTAAGAGCAACAATATCTATTTCATAAGAATTTATTCGTTGTTTGCCAATAGAACTTTTTGTTTCCCACCAAGAGCCTATTTCCTTGAAACCTCCGGTTTCTGCCAGTTTCTGTTTGAAGTATTTCTCTAACACCCTACCTGAATAGGTCGGATAATCAGCTTTTGCTAATTGTCTCAAATCATCAAAATTCTGTAATTCAATATAAGAGCGATTCTGCTCAATATATTTAAACCAGAAATTCAAGAAATTATCACCAATAACATATCGTACATTTTTCTTAGTTCCGGGTTTTGCAAAAATAGGACGTTCCCGGGTTATTAAATTGTATACATTCTCCAGTTTGCTTAAATAACCTCCGATAGCTGTACCGCCCAATGCCGATTCTATCTCGCCTTGCGTATAGTGCCCGTTGGCGATTTCTGACAAAATGGAAAAATAGGTACCATAGTTTTTCCCAAACTCAGTTATCAATAAATTACGTCCTTCATCTATAAACAAGGAGTTTTCCGAAAAGACAAAGTCATACATCTTATCTATAGTAAGCGCTTGGTTATCACAAAACAACTCTACATATTTAGGGATTCCTCCTGTCAACGTGTATAAAGCTAATAAGTCATCATTGCTATATCCGGAAGCAAGATCCTCCATTATTTGTTTCAGGACACCGATCTTAAAAGCACGCAGACATAAAATATTGTCAGCACGCCCAAATAGGGGTTCATTATGATCAGTGAATATTTTCTGCATTAAGGAGTACACAGAACCACTGATGACCAAATTTATTTTAGTTTCTTGTTTATACTCATCCCAAAGATTCTGCATATCACTAAAGACGTCAGGTCGGATATTATAAAACTCTTGAAATTCATCTATGACAATATTAAAAGCACGTGTTTTACCAACTTCAAAAAGATATTGCATCAAATTGGTAAAAGTAGGTATTCCTTCAGGAACGAATATGGATAGAGTTTCACGTACTATCTTTACAAAATCAGTAACTAATATGCTTTCAGCTTTTCTTCCAATGAATAAATAAACTGTAGGCGTTCCTTTCAAAGCCTCCTTTATGAGACTGGTTTTACCAATGCGTCTACGTCCTGTGACCACAATCATTCTGGAATTTTGAGTAAATGCAAGCTCTTGCACACGCTTCAATTCCGCAACTTCTTTTTCTCTATTATAGAATTTCATAATGATGATTTGTTTTCTCAACGGCCATTGACTCAACCGCTGTTGCGAAAATACAAAATAAATTGAGAACAATCAATTTTAGCATGCAAATTATGAATGTTTCATCCTATATTATAATTCTTTAAGTAATGCAGATTAAGTTTCTAATTCCGTTATAACATATCTTTCTATATGTCCAAACATTTTTATAACATGGGGGTATATGAATCGGATTAGAGGAGATAATGCAAATTTGTTGACATAGTACTATTGATAAATAGCATAAAGATTGAGTTAGAACAACACAAATACAATACGTTACCGAATTAAACCGTTGATAATATGCCGTTTACAACCTTGCTATACGGTTTGGACAGGACCCGGAAAATCAACTTTGTACAGATGATTTTGCAGGCCATTGGGCTCATAATGCCAATCTTTCAATAAAAGCGATTATGGGTGTAGCCGGATATAGTGAAATAGCCCATATACTCGGATTAAACAGTGTAGCAGAAAGATACGCTGACATAGCTAAAAAAATGGCGATGAAATGGGAAGAAATGGCAAATGAAGGTGACCATTATCGCCTCGCTTTCGACCGCAATAATACCTGGAGTCAAAAGTATAATATTATCTGGGATAAGATGTGGAATTTGAATATATTCCCTAATAATGTAATCAGTAAAGAAATCAACTACTATCTGACAAAGCAGAATCTATATGGATTGCCATTAGATTCCCGCAGAGATTACACAAAATCCGACTGGATTATGTGGACAGCAGCCATGTCTCCAAACCGTGAAATTTTTGAGAAGTTTGTAGATCCTCTTTATAAATACATCAATGAAACTACTTCACGTGTGCCTATCAGTGACTGGCATGATACCAAAACTGGCAGAATGACCGGATTTAAGGCACGTTCCGTAATTGGAGGATATTGGATACAAGTGTTAATGGATAAGATGAATCATTAAAAATATGGACAATAAGTTGAAAGAATACTTTTTCGCATGGATGAATCATTTCAGCATAATACAACAAGAGATAAGTAATGAACCAACAATATAATATTTTATTAATCATTAATTTTTTACGTATGAAAAAAAACAAAATCATGAAAGACTACTGGCGGGTATGCTGGATGGCATTACTGCTAGTTGCTCTATTCTTCGGAAGTTGTAGTGATGACAATGACAGCAACGGAGATTCAGACAATGCAGCATTTGATCCGAATATTCCGGTTCAAGTAAGTGGTATCAATCCGACTACGGGGGGATTCGGGCAGCGATTAGTTATATCAGGAGAAAATTTTGGTAATGATCCGTCTATTGTGAATGTCTTTGTTGGTGGAAAAAAAGCTATCGTAATCAATGTGAAAAATCATTCTATCTACTGTTTGGTACCTTCACAGGCTTATTCCGGAGAAATCGAAGTACAAATATCCAATGGCGACAATCCGGTAGTATCTACTATCGCAGAGGCCAAGTTCGAATATGTGCGAAAACAGTTAGTGAGTACATTATGTGGTTCGCGTAGAGATGACGGCGGATACGATACAAAAGATGGTCCATTTAATGATTGTGGTGCATTTGGTTCCCCCAACTGGTTAGAATTTGACCCTAAATATCCCCACTTAGTGTACGTTGCAGCCGATAGAGGTGCAGGTGATGAAAATGAAGGAAACGGTAATATGCGTATTCTCGACCTCAAAAACCAATATGTAGGAACGGCTCTTACAGAAGGTGACATGGGAGGTACTAACCGCGGACGTGCACTTGCCTTTTTTGATGAAAATCACATGGCTGTGGCAGTTGACCAAGGAGACGAATTGAGAGCAGCTGTATATGGTTTTACACGTAATAGAGAAGCCCCTGAGGGCGATGAGCGCAATTATAAAATGTGGGGAAACAGATTAGCGTTGGTTAATTTCAAAGCTTGTAATACAGTAACTTTTCATCCGGTAGATGGTGATATGTACTTTAATAGTTGGGATAAGGGGCAATTCTTCAAAGTAGAGAAGCAACAAATTCAAGAAATTTTCGACGGTACACGTACAACTCCTGCTGATAAAGAAGTACTTTTTCAAATGGATAATGGATGGGAATATAATATCCGTATACATCCGACAGGGAATTATGCTTATATTGTGTCTATTAACAAACACTATATTCAGCGCACAAATTATGATTGGGCAAGTAAACGATTTGTCACTCCCTTCATTGTAGCGGGAACAGCAGAAAGAGCTGCTTATGTAGACGGAATTGGAACAAGCGCACGTTTTAATACTCCTTATCAAGGAGTTTTCGTAAAGAACCCAGAGTATGCAGGGCAAGAAGATGAATACGATTTTATTCTTTGTGATAAGATGGGGCAATGTATCCGTAAAATTACCCCGCAAGGAAAGGTCTCAACATTTGCCGGTCGCGGAAGCGCCAGTCTGAATGGTAACCCATGGGGATATGTAGATGGAGATTTACGTCAAGAGGCCCGTTTCGACCGTCCGAAAGGTATAGCTTACGATGAAGCAACCGATACGTATTACATCGGTGATGGTTCCAATCGGCGTATCCGTAAGATTGCTTACGAAGGAGAAGAATAACTAATGATTAAAACGCACATGAATAATATGAAAAAATATTTATCATTATGTATCATGCTGTTGTGCCTTTGTTCAACGGTTATGGCGCAGCAAGAAAAAGTTGTTGTGAAAGGTGTTGTTACAGACGAAGCCAAAGAGCCGTTGATCGGTGTGAATGTCACCGTGAAGGACATGCCCGGTTTAGGTTCAATCACAGACATGAACGGTCATTACTCCATAACCATGGAACCTTACCGCCAGTTAGTGTTCACTTATATTGGTTATGAATCGAAAGAAGTAATGGTTAAAGAACAACGTACAATAAACGTTGTTATGAAAGAAAGCGTGACAAGAGCAGTAGATGAAGTCGTTATTACTGGTACGGGAGTTCAGAGAAAACTAACACAGACAGGTGCTATTACAACGGTAGATGTTGGTGAGCTGAAACGTAATCCATCTTCCAGCATTGTCAATGCACTGGCAGGTAATGTACCGGGTATTATGGCGCGTCAGACTTCTGGACAGCCAGGTAAAAATATATCTGAGTTCTGGATTCGCGGTATATCTACGTTTGGTGCCAACTCATCTGCTTATGTATTAGTTGATGGTTTCGAACGCAGTATGGATGAAATCAATATCGAAGACATCGAAACGTTTACTGTATTAAAAGATGCTTCGGCTACTGCTATTTATGGTTCGAAAGGTGCTAATGGTGTAGTATTGATTACTACTAAACGCGGAAAAGCCGGTAAAATCAAAATTGATGCTAAAGTAGAAACAACCTATAATACGAGGACTGTAACTCCAAAGTTCGAAGACGGATTTACTTATGCCAGCTTGATGAACGAATCGCGAATTACCCGTAACAACGAGGCTGTATATAAACCAGAAGAGTTGGACATCTTACGTTTAGGCTTGGATACGGATCTTTATCCGAATGTGGATTGGATGGACATGTTACTCAAAGACGGTGCGTGGAGTAACCGTATTAACTTAAATATGAGTGGAGGTGGAACAACAGCCCGTTATTTTGTTTCTGCTAGCTATGTGAAAGAAGATGGTATGTATAATACAGATGAATCTTTGAAAGATGATTATAATACCAATGCAGCTTACCATCGTTGGAACTACCGCTTGAATACCGATATTGACATTACAAAAACAACCTTATTGAAAGTCGGGGTAGCAGGATTCTTATCCAAACGTAATAGTCCGGGATTAGGTGATGGTGATGTTTGGGGGGAACTTTTCGGATATAATCCAATTAAGACCCCTGTTATGTATTCCAACGGATATATACCAGCTATTGGATCCGGCAATAAAACAAACCCATGGGTAGCTGCAACCCAAACTGGATTCAATGAAAATTGGACAAATAATATTGAAACAAATATTTCTTTGGAACAAAATTTTGATTTCATAACTAAAGGATTAAAGTTCGTTGGGCGTTTTGGCTATGACAGCAACAACCAAAATACGATCCGTCGTCTGAAGTGGCCAGAACAATGGTTGGCAGAACGTGCCAGAGATCCGGAAACTGGTGAATTAAGATGGAAGAAGATCAGTGGTTCTCAGAACATGAAACAGGAAAGCAGTTCTAGCGGTAATCGTCGGGAATTCCTAGACATGATGCTAAACTGGGATCGTTCTTTTGGAGCTCATCACCCTAGCGCTACTATAAAGTATACACAAGACTCTTACATTCAGACACAGAATTTAGGAGAAGATTTGAAGACTGGTATTAACAAACGTAATCAGGATTTGGCCGGACGTGTAGCTTACAATTGGAATTATCGTTATTTTATTGATTTTAATTTTGGCTATAATGGAAGTGAAAACTTTGCCAAAGGCGACCGTTTTGGTTTTTTCCCTGCTTTTTCTCTTGCATGGAATATTGCGGAAGAACCGTTTATCAAAAAACATTTGAAATGGATGAATATGTTTAAAGTTCGCTTCTCTTATGGTAAAGTAGGTAATGATAATGTCGGAACGCGATTCCCCTATCTTTATACTATTGCAGACCGTTATAAAAACGGGGATAATGAGATTATTTATGGAGGATACGATTGGGCACAATATCCTTCAAGTTATTCGTTTGGTGGTTTAGGATTTGCAGATGTAGCCTCCAATGGTATCACTTGGGAGGTTGCTGAAAAGAATGACTTAGGTATAGACCTTGCATTGTTTAATGATAAATTTACTGCAACGATCGACTATTTCGATGAAAAACGTACCGGAATTTATATGGTTCGTAACTACTTACCTCAGATTGTCGGTTTGAACGGGCATAATCCGGCAGCAAATGTAGGTGCTGTAAGTTCTAAAGGTTTCGATGGACACTTCTCATACAAACAGAGAATCAATGACGTGAACTTAACTGTACGTGGCAATATCACTTATAGTAAAAATGAAGTACTGGAAAGAGATGAGGAGAATAATGTATATGCCTATCAGATGCAAAGAGGCTATCGTGTGGACCAATGCAAGGGATTAATCGCAGAAGGATTATTCAAAGATTACGATGATATCCGCAATAGCCCGACACAAAGTTGGGGAAAGGTACAACCGGGAGATATCAAGTATAGAGATGTTAACGGTGATGGTGTGATCAATGATGGAGACCAGGTAGCTATCGGTGCAACTAGCCGCCCAAATCTGATTTATGGTTTAGGTGCATCTGCCTCTTGGAAAGGTTTAGATGTGAATGTCCACTTTCAAGGAGCAGGTAAATCAACATTTTTCACTTATGGCAAGTGTGTATGGGCCTTTACAGAAGGCGAATGGGGAAATATTTTTAAAGGTATGCTGGACAACCGATGGGTAGATGCTGATACAGCTGAAACATTAGGTATTCCTGCCAATGAAAATCCTAATGCTTCGTATCCACGTTTGAGCTACCAAGGTGACAATGCCAGCAATAATAACTACCGAAACTCTACTTTCTGGTTGAAAAATGGTCGTTACCTTCGACTAAAAACAATTGATGTTGGTTATACACTCCCCAAATCAATTGTTAACAAGATGCACTTTAATAATATCCGTATTTTTTTGGTAGGAACAAATCTCTTGACATGGTCTAGTTTCAAGACTTGGGATCCTGAAATGGGCGATCCCAGAGGTGAATCATATCCGTTAACAAAATCGATAACTATGGGTATAAGTGTTAATTTATAAAATAATAAACAACATGAAGAAAAAACTATATATTCTATTGATATCAGTTTTAGGGTTAAGCATACAATCCTGTTCTGACTATTTAGACTCTGACTATATTTTTAGAGATCGGGAAACCATCGAAAAAGTTTTTACGGACAGAGATAAAACAGAAGCCTGGTTAGCAAATGCGTTCAGTTATCTAAGCGATGCTTGTGCTGATGTTTGTAACAAAAGAGTCACTCCACATTGTTTTGCGGATGATATGTATTACGGTGATGATGACGGTTCCATACAAGAATCCAAAGAGGGTGAATTGTCATATAATGAATTTAAAGAAGGATTGTATGATGAGAATACTAAACAAGGTATGTGGGAAAGATGTTATCAGGGAATCCGACAAGCTACTATTTTTATTCAGTATGTCGACATGAACGATAAATTTGAAAGTGAAGCCGAACGGCTTGACTATAAAGCACAAGCCCGCTTTGTCAGAGCTTACTACTATTGGTTATTGCTTCGTAGATATGGTCCGGTACCTTTATTGCCAGATAACGGACTTGATTATGACGCATCCTACGATGAACTGGCTACTCCACGTGCACCTTATGAGGAGATTGCTGATTATATCAGTCAGGAAATGGCTTTGGCAGCTAAGGATCTGGCTCTAACAAGAGGTCAGAATTCTGCTGCCCGCCCAACTCGTGGAGCAGCTTTATCTGCTCGTGCACTAGCGTTGATTTATGCTGCCAGCCCACTAGCTAATGGTAACAATGATGAATTCGCCCAACTATTGGTAGATGACAAAGGCAATCGCTTGCTTTCTCCTGAATATAGCGAAGAAAAATGGGCAAAAGCTGCTGCTGCCGCTAAAGATGTCATGGATTTAGGGGTATATGAGTTATATACGGCTGATAGACGTACAACAGATTCGCCAGCGGAACCGGCAACAATCAATCCCCCATATCATGAAGTATATAGCAATGCCAATTATCCAGAAGGTTGGAAAGACATTGACCCGTTCGAATCTTACCGTTCTGTATTCAATGGTCAAATAGATATATTAAGTAATCCTGAATTAATTTTTAGCCGGGGTAGAAATATTGGAGGGCAAAGTATCAGGGATATGGTGGTTCACCAGTTACCACTTACCGCTACCGGATGGAATACAAGTGGGCTGACTCAAAAGATTGTGGATGCTTACTATATGAACGACGGAAGCAATTGTCCGGGTATGAACTCTGAATATGCGAATGTACCAGAATATAATAACAATCATCGTTTAGACACTCGTCCGCGTGCTACAGGTTTCACGACTACTGCAGAAGAACATAAACCACTTGCTGCCGGAGTTTCCTTGCAATATGCCGACCGAGAACCACGCTTCTATGCTTCAGTTGCATATAACGGAGCTTATTGGTATTTAGGTAATGAAAAAGAAATTGCAGATAGAAATAAACAAATATTCTATTATCGCGGAAAAAGGGATGGATATAATGCAGGTATGTTTTGGTTGCGCACGGGTATAGGAGTGATGAAGTATGTGCATCCCGATGACACCTATCAAAATAACAGTATCGACAACCTTCGATATAAGCCGGAGCCGGCAATTCGCTATGCGGACATTTTGTTGATGTATGCTGAAGCTATCAATGAAGTGAGTGAAGGTACATATGATATTCCATCTTGGGATGGAACTAAGACTCATTCCATTCATCGTTCAGTTGCCGAAATGAGAAAAGGAATTAAGCCTGTACGTATGCGTGCTGGTGTACCCGATTTCGATAACAATATATATGCAGACAAGGATGTTTTTCGTATTTATCTGAAACGCGAACGACAAATAGAGTTGATGGGGGAAGGAAAGCGTTACTATGATATCCGCCGTTGGAAAGATGCACGGGTAGAAGAGGCAATGCCCGTTTACGGTTGCAATACACTTATGACAGAATCGGATCGCGAAATGTTCCATACACCGATTGCTGTTTGGAATTTGTCTGCTACGTTCTCTGATAAAATGTGGTTTTGGCCGATTTCACATGGCGAATTGAAACGTAATAAGCGCCTGACTCAGAATCCAGGCTGGACGTACAATGATTAATCTTAAACATGGTAATAAATATGAAAGGAATATATACTTTACTATTTTCACTAATTGTATTAGTGATGTTCAGTGCCTGTAATGACGAATGGAAAGAGGAGCAGTTTGAGCACTATATTTCATTCAAAGCACCGATTAACAGCAATGGGGTAACTAGAATTAACCTGTCTTATAGCGAAACGGGAAAAACAACCTATAGATTGCCTATCCTTGTCAGCGGATCGACTAAAAACGATCGCGATATAACCGTAAAAATTGGGATTGACGCGGATACCTTGCGAACACTAAACATAGCTCGCTTTTCCAGTCGCGAAGACCTTTGGTATAGGGAAATGCCCTCTAAACATTACTCTTTCCCTGAAACCGTGCAGATTAAAGCTGGAGAAAATGTAGGCTATCTTGATATAGAGTTTGATCTGACTGGACTGGATTTAGTTGATAAGTGGGTATTAC
>ERZ1504291.321-NODE-321-length-16322-cov-6.812319_pt1 | contig 16322 bp, 9 predicted proteins | sample MGYA00575496_ERZ1504291 | MGnify/ENA primary metagenome ERZ1504291 (study PRJEB39906, sample SAMEA3182089) | gut metagenome | biome: human; feature: gut; material: Stool; isolation source: human stools | place: Canada | collected 2013-02-04 ... | reverse complement strand
GGTGATTATTGGTATGTCTATGGGGATATGAAAGGTACGACCATTCCTGCCGGTACCAAGATACACTTCTATTTTGTGACCAAATTAGGAACGATGTGTTCCAACTACTGGATGATCGAGTTCAAGGATGGAGAAGAATGGAAACCGGCTCTTCCGACTTCGACTCTTCAGGAAAGTGCGACAGAGACACTGTCGGGTGCACCTATCAATTATTCGGCAACTATTACCTATAATTTTGCGGGAATGTTGCTCGATAACAAAAATAATGGCGCATATATCCCTGCCGAAGGAATATTTACCACGACTAAGGATATGGATGAGATTGTGTTACGGTTTGGACAGGCTGGTCGTTTATGTCTTAGCGGTGCCAAATATGCTGGGAAGTATATCGATTACACACACGCAAGCGGCCAGACACGTTTTTCAGCGCAACATCCGAGTAACCCTGAAACAGGTGAGGCAATCAAAGAGTATAACGAACATGTATTGCTTGAAATCGTAGAATAAATAGTATGAAAAAAAGTATATTAAGCCTGTTATTGGCATGTTTCCTGCAAATCAATCTGGCTTTTGCACAGAATGTAATGAAGGGTGTCGTTAGCGATGCCAATGGTCCTCTTGTCGGAGTGGTGATCCACGATAAAGACAATGCAAAAGGTACTACCTCCGATATGTCGGGAAAGTATGCGCTCAATGGCGCTGAATCAGGCCATACAATAGAATTCCGTTATCTTGGTTATGTGACCGAGACTGTGGTATGGGATGGTAAAAGTGTAGTAAATATAAAACTTAAAGAGGATGCTGTACAACTTGAAGAGACGGTTGTTATCGGCTATGGATCTGTAAAAAAGAAAGATCTTACAGGTGCGGTCGGTGTAATCAACAGTTCGCTTATCGAGAAACAGAGTACGTCTCAACTTTCACAATCTTTGCAAGGACTGATTCCGGGACTGACGGTTACCCGTTCGAGCAGTATGCCGGGAGCGAGTGCTACGGTTCAGGTGCGTGGTGTGACAACAATGTCTGATTCGAGTCCGCTTATCCTTGTCGATGGTATGATGGTCAGTAGCCTTGACAATATAGCAAGCGAAGACGTACAGCAGATTACTGTACTTAAAGATGCAGCTTCTGCATCCATCTATGGTGCCCGTGCTGCTGCCGGTGTTATCTTGATAACGACTAAGGAGGCAACCGAGGGACAGCTTTCGATCGGTTATAACGGAGAGATTTCGTTGTCTTCTCCTACCGAATTTCCGAAATTCCTGACAGACCCTTATCACTACATGACAATGTACAATGAATGGTCGTGGAACGATGCCGGTAATCCTGCGGGAGGCGAGTTTGCCAACTATTCACAGGACTACATCGACAACTATGCTACCAACAACAGGTATGATCCCATTCAATATCCTATCTATGATTGGAAAGACGCTATTCTTTCGAATACCGCTATGCGCCATAAGCACAATTTGACTATGACGTATGGCAACAAGGTAATCAAGAGCCACACTTCCGCTACCTACGAAAATGCCGACGCTATCTATAAAGGTTCAAACCACGAAAGAATCTCTATCCGTTCGCGTAATAATCTCAAGATTAGTGATAAGCTCTCCGGTTCTATCGATTTCTCGGTACGTTATGCCACGAAAAATGACCCGACTTCCGGTAGTCCGATTCGTGCAGCTTATATGTATCCTTCCATTTATTTGGGACTTTATCCGGATGGCCGCGTTGGTCCCGGTAAAGACGGCAGTCTTAGCAATACGCTTGCCGCCTTATTGGAAGGCGGAGAGAAGAAGACCGTATCCAACACAATGACCGGTAAATTCTCGTTGAGCTATAAGCCCATAAAAGATTTGACCCTTACTGCCAATCTGACTCCTACCGTCGGAACTGTTTCAATCAAGGAGATGAAGAAAGCCATACCTGTTTACGATGCATACGAAACCGATGTTATGCTGGGATATGTTTCGGGATATACTTCCAATTCGCTAAGTGAAGAACGCCGTAACATCAAATCATTGGAGAAACAATTCATCGCTACATACGACAAGACCTTCAGCAAGGTACATAACTTCAATGCCATGGTCGGTTATGAAGATTATAGCTATACGTATGAAACGATGTCGGGATCGACCAACGATATGTCTTTGTCTTCTTTCCCTTATCTTGATCTGGCGAACAAGAATGCTCTTGCCGTAGCCGGCAATTCTTATCAGAATGCATACCGTTCATTTTTTGGCCGTGTCATGTATAATTACGACAGCCGTTACTACCTCCAGCTCAATGCTCGTGAAGACGGATCTTCACGTTTTCACAAGGATCACCGTTGGGGATTCTTCCCGTCCGCATCGGTGGGTTGGGTCATCTCTAACGAGAAATTCATGCAAAACATAACCCCGATAAACTATCTGAAGTTCCGTGCCTCTATCGGTACGCTCGGTAACGAGCGGATTGGGAATTATCCTTATCAGACATACATTTCGTTCAATAATGCCATTATGTATGACAGTGCAGGTTCTACGCCCCAATCTTCGATGTCTGCCGCTCAACAGGATTATGCGTATGAGAATATCCATTGGGAGAAAACACAGAGCTGGGATATAGGTGTGGATGCCGCTTTCTTTAACAATCGTCTTGACTTTAGCGCAGACTATTATTATAAGAAGACAACAGATATGCTCTTGTCAGTGGCAATCCCGTCGTTTACAGGTTATTCGGCACCTGACAGGAACGTAGGTAAAATGCATACCCGCGGTTGGGAAGTGAAACTTGGCTGGTCTGACCGTATCGGAGATGTAAGTTATGCGGTAAGTTTTAATATCTCTGATTACAAGTCTATAATAGATAATCTTAACGGCAAGCAGCAGTTTAACAGCGATGGTACCATTATTACTGAAGGCGCAGAATATAACTCCTGGTACGGATATAAAACTGCAGGTTTATTCCAGACCGCAGAGGAAGTCAGTGAAAGCGCTCTGCTTTCGGCTTCTACCAAACCGGGTGATGTGAAATATGTAGATGTCAGCGGTCCGGACGGCACTCCTGATGGAATTATCAATGAGACATACGACCGTGTAGTGCTTGGCAGCTCATTGCCACACTATCTATATGGAGGTTCTATTAGTTTGGGCTGGAAAGGTCTCTCTTTCTCCCTACTCTTCAATGGTGTCGGGAAACAACTTTCACGCCTCACCGAGAGTATGATTCGCCCCATGCAGGGACAATGGCTTCCGGCTCCGTCAGTCCTTCTGAACGACAATGGCAGCCGTAATTATTGGAGTGTGTACAACACTGCAGAACAGAACGCGGCAGCCAGCTATCCCCGTTTGAGTCATCAGGGCGGTGAATACAACAACTACAAAATGTCGGATTACTGGCTCAAGAGTAGTGCCTATATGCGTATAAAGAATATCAACGTTGGCTATACAGTTCCTAAAAAAATCGTCTCTAAAGTCGGAATCAAGGGACTTCGGGTGTACGTCAATATCGATGATCCATACTGCTTTGATAGTTATCTTTCGGGATGGGACCCTGAAGCAGGCGCTTCTACCTATATCACACGCACTTATACATTTGGAGTGGATATCAAATTCTAATGGAGTATGAAAAAATTACATAATATGAAAAAAATACATGTATTGATTTGCATGATAGCTCTTCTATCTGTAACTTCTTGTGTGAACCTCGATCTGAATCCTCCTTCAGCCGCATCCAGTGAAAACTGGTTCTCGTCACCGGAGGAAGTTCGAATCTCGTTGAACGATTTTTATCGCAGTACCTTCTTTGTTATAGAAGAAGGTTGGACGCTGGACCGTAATACGGATGACTGGGCACAACGAACCAACATTTATACCATTGCGGCAGGTTCACTGAATGCGTCTTCTACAAGTAATCCTAACATCAAGACTGTTTGGAGTTACACGTATAAGAACATTAGTCGTGCCAACCGGATTTTGGAGGCACTCGACAAACTTGAAGGCAAATATTCCACCACTGAACTGAATACGCTTCGTGCCGAAGCCCGTTTTTTCAGAGCATTTGCTTATTCACGTTTGATTACTCTTTGGGGAGATGTTCCTTTCTACGTGACTTCGATTACTCCGGAGGAAGCATTTGAGATGGGGCGTACCGACAAAGCTGTCGTTCTGAAACAAATTTATGAAGATTATGACTATGCCGCAGAAAATTTGCCGGCCGCAAATAATAATAGCGGCGCCACCCGTGTGGACAAAGGAACGGCTTATGCTTACAAGGCGCGTACCGCTCTCTATCAACACGACTACGGGACTGCCGCAAAGGCTGCGCAAGATTGTATGGATCTGGAAGTATATGACTTGGCCCCTGATTATGGAGAACTTTTCCGCGACAAGACAAGAGGAAGCAAAGAAGTTATCTTCTCTGTTGCTCACTCAAGCGACCTTGAGTTGGATGAAAACGGTAAACCTACTACACAGGCTATCGGTTCCTTTATTGCCCGTTCGGCAGGCGGTACACATAATGCACAACCTTCGTGGGAACTTCTTGCTGTCTACGAAATGACGAATGGCAAGACGATTGATGAACCGGGCAGCGGTTTTGATCCTCACGATCCATTTGCCAACCGCGATCCCCGTTGCCTGGAAACATTTGCAGCTCCCGGCAGCCGTATCTATGGTATTGAGTGGAACCCTGCGCCAAACGCACTCGAAGTAATGGATTATACGCAAAATCGTATGATTACAAATAAAGATTCCAAAGGCGGTTCGGATGCTTCCAACTGTGCTTACAATGGTTGTTGCCTGCGCAAAGGCGCGCAAGAATCATGGCGTACTACTTTGTATAACGACAACCCCGTCATTCTCATGCGTTATGCCGATGTCTTGTTGATGTATGCCGAAGCTAAGATTGAACTGGGGGAGATTGACGCTACTGTCCTTGCTTGCATCAACGATGTCCGTGCCCGTGCTTATGGCACCACCCGTACACAAACCAACGACTATCCGTCCATCACGACAACCGATCAGACAGCATTGCGCAAAGTGCTCCGCCGTGAGCGTCGTGTGGAGTTTGCATGGGAAAATCTGCGCTATTTCGACTTGCTTCGTTGGCATCAGTTTGAAAATGCTTTCGGACACAATATGTACGGATTTACCCGTACAGCCAACAGGGCAAAGGAATACTTTGCGGCAGGCAACTGGTTTTGGCCGGAGACTCCGACATTTGACAAAGACGGATTTCCTTCTTTTGAAGCGATGGCCGACGGAACCTATATCGTCCAGCATGGTGAACGTAAGTATGATGAAAAGATTTATTTGTGGCCATTGCCAAGTGATGATGTATTGATAATGAATGGCAAACTTGTTCAAAATCCAGGGTACTAACTTTATTAAATAAATGATATTATGAGCATTGGAGAAATTTTATTGCGCAGTCGCTATCAACCATTGAAAAGGGTGTTGAGCTATGATGTATTCAACACCGGCTTTAACGGTTGGATGACATTGATGCCTAACTTTACGGAATATCCCGATTTTGATGTTCCCAAGACATTGGTCAATAAAGACCAGTGGCCACCGGTCATGCTTAGTTCCGCTACTTTCAGGTATCCGGGCACTCACGGGGCAATGTCCGGCACTTACTCTCTTAAACTTTCGACAAGACCTGTTGCCGCTCCTTATACGGAGATTCCGGCGGAAGGTTGTCTGGGACATGCCATTAAGCGGCTTTCGTTCTCTCGTCCGGGCTGCAAATATTTGCAGATAGAATGTTGGTTTACATACACGGCGGAGCAGGATGTGGTGGATGGCGGTGACCGTCCGCAACCGGGTTTGCATGAGAGTTCCATCCGCGATTTTGGTATGGGATTCGATGTACAGGAGGGTGGAAAACGTTACCATGTAGGAATTCGCTATCTCAATGCAGTAGATGGCAAATTAATGCAGAAGTGGCAGTATGAACATTCCAATGAAGACATAACCGACCGCGATTGGGCTTATGGACTTGACGGAGACTGGTGTAAGAGGGGAGTCGATCCCTGGTGGTTCGGCCGCCGTTATCCTAATGGCGACCACGATGGATTCAAGGATTTGAAAGATGGTCATCAGAAACTCATTTATAATGAAACCGACTGTAAACTCAATTGGCAATACATGCGTCTGAAACTTGACACAGAGCTTCGTGAATATGTAGAGTTCCAATGTCAGGACAAAATTTGGGATATGCGTGGCATTGCAGCCGATACCGTTGACGGATATGGACGCATCGACAATCTTATCAATCCTCTTTTCTGGGTGGGTACTGATACCAATCGTCGTGTATTCTTTTATATAGATTCTGTTGTTGTTTCACAAGAATAAAAGGAGGAATGTAATATATGAAAATGTTTAATGATTCCCATCTTGAGGTAAAGAAGTTCTTTAAAGGTACTTTCTTCACTCATCCTTACGAGGCTGGTTGGGCAGATGAGGCTATATTCTTTGTTATGGTTGAGAAAATAGAAGGAGATCCCGTATTCGAAGGTCGTGTACAACTATCGCAAGACGGTATACATTGGGCTGACGACGGTAGTGATCCTGTAATCTTCAAAGGACTTGGCCAACATATTATAAAGGTAAATTCAAATTTTGGTAATTATATTCGTCTTGCCGTCAGCATTGAAGGCGGAGAGATGTTTTTAAATCTTCATATAGCATGCAAAGGTTAATATTTATATTTAGTCTGTTCATCCTTGCGATTGTAGGATGCAGCTCCAATGAGTCTCACTCATTTTTGATTCGTCCGGATGGAGGTGGGGAAGATGCTGCCACTGAAATAGAGGTAGGTAAGACGATTCCTGCCTGGCAGGAGGGTGTGATGGATATTCATTTCATCAATACGACTACCGGTGAAAGCATGTTTGTAATATTCCCGGATGGTACGCAAATGCTTATCGATGCCGCAAGTTCGAGTGTTACGACCAACTCTAATAGTAATACGACCAACACCGGTATCCGTAGCCGTTGGGATCCGACTCTGACTTCTACCCGTGGTTCACAGATTATAACTGATTACATTCGTAAGTGTATGGTATGGACAGGTAACAGTACGATTGATTATGCCGTACTTACCCACTTCCATAATGACCACTTCGGCGGTTATACTTCTTCCTTGCCGAAATCTTCCAACTCCGACACTTATTCGTTGATAGGTTTTGCCGAGATTTTCGACAATTTCAAGATTGGTACGCTTCTTGATCGTGGCTATCCCGATTATAACTATCCGTTCAACATGGCGACAATGGCAGACAATGCTCCAAGTTGCAGCAACTATATCAATGCAGTGAAATGGCATGTCGCCAATCAAAAGTTTGATGCTGCGATATTCAAAGCAGGGGCGAATAATCAGATCGTTCAGAAGTATAATCCTGCAAAGTATCCTACTGCAAAGGTGCAAAACGTGGCAGTGAATGGAGAGATCTGGACAGGTTCGGGCACTACCACAAAGAAGACATTCCCTGAACTCTCGGAGATTACATACGAAAACAGTAAGAACATTACCTCCAGTGACAATTGTCCGCCGGAGAATATAACCAGTTGTGTGATGAAAGTTTCGTATGGCAACTTTGATTTCTTTGCCGGTGGTGACCTTCAGTATAACGGACGTTCGAGTCATGCGTGGAAAGATGCCGAACTGCCCTGTGCAAAAGCAGTAGGTCAGGTGGAACTCTTGAAAGCTAACCATCACGGTGTAACCAACACCAATCAGGTGGATGCTCTGAAAGCACTCAATCCACAAACGATTGTTGTCAATTCGTGGGTAGATTGTCATCCCCGTACCGATATACTGAATTCGATGGAGACAACACTCCCTGCGTGTGACATGTTTATCACTAACTTCTGGCAGGGCGATCGCCCCAGCGGAGTAGACGACCGGGTTACGGCGGAAGAGGCTGCGAGAGTAAAGGGATATGATGGACATATTGTAGTTCGTGTGACCGATGGGGGAAACAAATACAGAGTTGTGACAATCACAGATTCTGACGGGGCAATGACTGTTAAGACTATTTCCGGTCCATATACAAGCAGATAATGAATACAAAATATTATGATGTAATAGTAGCAGGTGCAGGTCCTGCCGGGATATGTGCGGCTGTAGCCGCCGCCCGGCAAGGAGCACGTGTTGCTCTTATCGAAAGATACGGAGTCATCGGAGGTAACCTGACCGCCGGGTATGTCGGCCCTATTCTCGGTAGTGTAAGCAAGAACACGATGCGCGATGAGGTTTGTGCTATTCTTGGCGTCGAAGACAATGACTGGATTGGCGAGCATGGAAATGCTCACGATTTCGAAGAGGCAAAACTTACATTGGCAGAATTTGTCGCCAGGGAAAAGAACGTCGATGTCTTTTTGCAATGTTGCGTGTCGGATGTTATTCGTGACGGAAAGGTGGTAAAAGGCATTAAGTGTGCAAGTAACGAGGGGACGCTCTGTTTTGAAGCCGCGGTTACAATTGATTGTACCGGTGATGCCATAGTATCTTTTCTTGCCGGTGCAAAAATAGAAAAAGGACGTGCTGACGGACTCATGCAGCCTGTAACCCTTGAATACACCATTGACGGCGTAGATGAATCGAAAGGAATTATCTGTATTGGAGATGTAGACAATGTCCAATTGAATGGCGAGTGTTTTCTTGATTGGTGTAAAAAGAAAGCTGATGAGGGCGAACTTCCCCGGATACTTGCTGCCGTGCGTTTGCATCCATCGGTCAGACCGGGTTGCCGTCAGGTAAATACGACACAAGTCAATAGGGTGGATATTACTTCGGTAAGCTCTATTTTCGCCGCCGATCTTGAACTTAGGCAACAGATACGCCTCCTGACTCAATTCTTGAAAGAAAATTTGCCGGGTTACGAAAATTGTAGAGTGATCGGAAGTGGTACAACAACCGGAGTGCGCGAAAGCCGCAGGGTGATGGGCGACTATGTGATCGATGCCGATGAGATGGCGGAAGGCTGCCGTTTTGCCGATGTGGTGGTACATAAAGCATTGTTCATTGTCGATATACATAATCCTGACGGAGCCGGACAGGCGGAACCGACCATCCAATATTGCAAACCATACGATTTGCCGTATCGTTGTTTTCTCCCGTTGGGCTTGGAAGGGCTTCTGGTGGCGGGACGGTGCATATCGGGTACTCACAGAGCTCACGCTTCATACCGCGTCATGAGTATTTGCATGGCGATGGGAGAGGCTGTTGGTATTGCTGCTGCCATGAGTGCGTCGCAGCATTGTACTCCGCGGGCTCTCGATGTAGGAGAGTTGCAGAAACGGCTTGAGTCGTTAGGCGTAGAGCTGTTCGATTAACGTAGAACATAATCATACTTTAAATTTATAGAGCATACTTATGAAAAAGATCTATTTGTCTGTCGTGTGCTTACTGATCTCTATTCCCCTTATCGCCCAGTTGTATGTAGAGCCGGAGAAAGAGGTAGAGTGCTCTGTCTTCCTGGCAAAGGAAGGACGGGGGCGGGCACAGCAAGGACTTGAAATATGGGATGATTACATATTCTCGTGCGAGGATGGAGGGCACGTGAATATCTATGATTTCAAAAGTGCCGATCCGAAACCTGTGGCAGGCTTTGAGTTGGCGTCCTCCCATCCGGACAACCATGTAAATAATGTATGCTTTGGCGTCGAGACAAAACGCGGAGCATCGTTTCCTCTCTTGTATATCACAAACGGGAAGGTAGGAAGCGAGTTGGAATGGTTGTGTTTTGTGGAGAGTATTACCCGTCGTGGAAAACGTTTTAGCAGCGAAATCGCACAGACAATTGAACTTGATGGCTCGAAGTGGGCGGAGAAAGGGTATGTCCCTATCTTTGGTGCGCCAAGCTGGCTGGTCGATCGGGAGCGGGGCTTTATATGGATATTCTCGGCGCGTAAACGTACTGTGGCGAAGGTGACAAAGCATGCATGGGAAAACCAGTATGTCGCCACCAAATTCCGCATACCGTCGTTGAGTGAGGGGGCAAAGGTGCGCCTCGACGAAAATGACATTCTCGATCAGGTGGTGTTCCCCTATGAGGTATGGTTCACACAAGCGGGCTGTATGCATGATGGTAAAATCTATTTCTGCTTCGGAGTTGGGAAACAGGATGACAGCCGTCCTTCCTGCATCCGGGTGTACGATACGGATAGGCGGACGATTACTGCCCGATACAATGTGCAAGAACAGGTTATTTACGAACCGGAAGATATTGTGGTCAAAGACGGGGTTATGTATGTCAATACCAATACGAATGCGAAAAAGACGTCTGATCTTCCTTGCATATTCAAACTCTCTCTTCCGAAAGAAAAGCCGGTGACCGAAAATCCTCTCGACGAGATACGCAGGGACCCGGAACGTGCGGGCGGCGTGTATTATGTGACCGATCTTTCACATCCGGTTACGCCGGCGCCCAAAGGATATACGCCTTTCTATATAAACGGCTATTTCCGTCATGGAGCGCGTCAGATAGACGATGAGGTGACTTATCCTGCCATATACGGCGTATTGGAGAAAGCTCATGCCACAAACAACCTTACCGATTTGGGGAAAGCCCTGTACGAACGTCTTGAACCGTTCAAGAAAAATGTGTTTTACAAAGAAGGCGATCTGACACAAATCGGTTATCGTCAGACAAGGGAGATAGGCCGGAGGATGGTACAAAACTATCCGGAAGTATTTGAAGGCCATCCCTATTTGAAGACTAACGCAACGAATGTGCTTCGGGTGGCGGCCACCATGCAATCTGTAAATTCGGGCATTTTGTCGCTGCGTCCCGGGCTTGAATGGGCGGAGATAGACAACTCCCGTTCGTTCCTTGCCACACTGAATCCCTACGGTAACGTATGTCCCGACAGGAGTCCGCTTGATAAGTATATACTCGGCAAAGAAAACAGTTGGTATAAAAAATATCGTTCATATATAGATGAAAAGTTGGATGTGGATGCTTTTTTTAGAAGACTGTTTATAGATGTTACACAAGTAGAAAGTGAGTATGACAAGTACGACCTGATCCATCGCTTCTGGTTAATGGCATCGCTGATGCAATGTCTCGACCGTCAAGTGCCTATATGGGATATTTTTACAGAAGAGGAAATATTGGCTTGGGCAGAAATCGAGAACTATAAGTATTTTGCGCAGAAAGGTCCTGAACCGGTATCTCACGGGCGTAGTTGGGGACTTGCATCCCGCACGTTACGCCATTTGTTAGACGAATCTGCCGAAGATCTGGTTCGTAAGCGTCATGGCATCAATCTCAACTTCGGACACGATGGCGTTCTGATGGCTATCTTGACAAATCTGCAAGCCGGAACGTGGGCACGGGAGGCAAGTAATTCCAAAGAAGCGTTGCGGAGTTGGAAGTACTGGGATATTCCAATGGGTGCGAACCTTCAGATGATCTTTTACCAATCAGAAGGCAATCCGGACGTTTTAGTTAAGTTTATGCTGAATGAAAAAGACCTCCGGTTGCCGTTGGAAGCGGTTGAAGCATCTTATTACAAATGGAATGAGGTTTATAAATTCTATATAGAACATTGCGACAAGGTGGAAAAATCACTTGCCGAAACATTGAAATTATCGTATGAAGACTTTTAATTATAATCGTGCTGAAATAAAGGCCGGAATAGTACATTTCGGCGTTGGAAACTTCCATCGTGCACATCTCGAAGCTTACACAAATTTATTACTTGAAGATCCGTCACAGAGATGCTGGGGGGTATTCGGAGCCATGATTATGCCTACGGACGGGGTCTTGTTCAACGCCCTCAAGAAAGACGACGGCATATATCAATTGACGACATGCAGCCCTTCCGGCGAACAGGATAGTATGCTGATTGGTTCGCTTGTAGAACTGGCATGGGGGGAAATAGATAGTGAGCCTATCATCGCTAAAATAGCATCGGAGGAGATAAAAATCATCTCTCTCACCATTACCGAAGGGGGATATAAGGTTGATTTTAACCAATCGCGCAGTGTGTTTTGGTATGTAGCCGAAGGACTTAAACGCCGGATGGAGAAAGATTTGCCGATTACGATTCTTTCGTGTGACAACATGCAGATGAACGGCAATGCCGCCAAATGTGCGTTTATGTCATACTTCGAAGCGAAATATCCCGAGGTGGCAGCGTGGGCGAAAAAGAAAGTGACGTTCCCGAATTCGATGGTGGATCGAATCACTCCCGTAACAAAACCGGGTAAGGTTACAGATGTGTGTTGTGAAGACTTTATACAATGGGTGATTGAAGATAATTTCATTGCAGGCCGTCCTGCATGGGAGAAGGTGGGAGTTACATTCACCCATGATGTGACCCCGTATGAAATCATGAAATTAAGTCTTCTCAATGCGTCACATACTCTTCTTTCTTATCCTGCCTATATGGAAGGATTCAGGAAGGTCGATGCTGTAATGGCAGACGAGAGGTATCGTGCAATGATAAAGCTGTTTATGAACAGGGATGTTACTCCTTATGTTCCGGTTCCCGAGGGCGTTGACCTTGAAGCGTATAAAGACCAGCTTATTGAACGATTTTCAAACAAGGCGATCAGCGATCAGGTATCACGGCTTTGCGGCGATGGTATTGCTAAGTTTGCGGTTTATGTGGTACCCATACTCAAACAGATGTTGCAGGATGGGAAGGATATTTCGATAGAGGCTTTCCTGATAGCTGTTTATTGCAAATACCTGATAGGTGCGCGCACCGAGTCCGGTGAAAATATAGCTATCTCCGAACCTCACATCACCCCGGCGGACAGGAAGTTGATTTCGGGAGGATCGCCGGCCGAGTTCTTGAAGATATCACCTTTTGTGTCATTGGGACTGGACAAATACCCTGTGTTTATGGAAAAGTATGAGCAGTTTTATGCTATGCAGGTAGCGGAAGGGTTGAAGGTCTTATTACAGTAAACAACTAAAAAATACAAGGCAATGAAGAAGTTTTTCATAACGGTTGTTCTGTCGCTTTCGTGCGTATTGTCGGTTTCGGCACAAAAACAGACGGAGGCGTCAACGCTTAACCTGATAGGTAAGCCGTTTGAATCGGCTCCCAATCCGTATCATAGAGTCGATACATTGGTTTATAAAGGTTTTAACAGGACGGAGAATCGACAACTCCGTTGCTCTGCCGGTATGGCTGTGTTGTTTAAAACGAACACGCGTAATATACAGATTACGACAAAGTGGGGATATGTATATTCGAGCCATTCAACCATGCCGATCTCTTATAAAGGATATGATCTTTATATCAAAAATGCAAACGGTCAATGGCAGTATGCGGCAAGCGGTTCATTGAAAGCGTATAAGGGCGAGAAAACCGAGACATTCACGCTCATTGAGAATATGGATGGTACGATGCACGAATGTATGATGTATATGCCGATGTATTCGGAGGTCATTTCTTGTAAGATAGGGATAGATGACGATGCTGTTATCGAACCGTTGAAGTCCGATTTTCGTCACAGGATAGCGGTATATGGCTCTTCGTTTACGCAGGGAGTGAGCACGGATCGATCCGGTATGAGTTATCCCATGCAATTTATGCGTAATACAGGTCTTCAAGTCGTGTCGCTCGCAACAAGCGGACGTTGCCTGATGCAGCCTTACATGCTCGACGTTCTTGCGGAAGTCAAGGCTGATGCCTTTATATTCGATACTTTTTCAAATCCTGACGCAGAACTGATAAGAGAGCGCCTGATGCCGTTTATCGATCGGCTTATAGCGGCACATCCGGCTACTCCGTTGATATTTCAGCGTACTATCTATCGTGAACGACGTTCATTCGATACAGTTCTTGATGCGAAAGAACGGGCTAAGGCGGCAACCGTAGAGGAGTTGTTTGCAAAAATCCGCACGAACCCGAAATATAAAGACGTTTATCTGATTACGCCTGATGCTTCCGATGCGCATGAGACATCGGTCGACGGAACTCATCCAAGTAGTTATGGATATGCACTTTGGGCGAAGTCAATAGAGACTCCGGTAATAGAAATTTTAAGTAAATATGGTATAAAATGAGACAAGCGGTATTAGTAGAACCAAAACATATTGAATTTCGCGAGGTTGAGGCGCCTAAGGCGTCGGACCTGAAAGAACATCAGGTGCTTCTGAATATTAAGAGAATTGGTATTTGTGGAAGTGAGATACATTCTTATCACGGATGTCATCCGGCAACTTTCTATCCGGTAGTTCAGGGGCATGAATATTCGGCAGTGGTAGTCGCTACGGGGACGGCGGTTACGATCTGCAAGGTGGGTGACGTTGTCACCGCACGTCCGCAACTTGCGTGTGGGAAGTGCAAGCCTTGTCAGCGGGGAGAGTATAATATTTGTGAAGAGCTAAGAGTGCAGGCTTTTCAGGCAAATGGAGCTGCGCAAGACTTTTTTGTGGTTGATGATGACAGGGTTGCGGTGTTGCCTGAAGGTATGTCACTTGATTATGGGGCTATGATAGAACCGGTGGCAGTAGCTGCGCATGCAACCATGCGTGGCGGGGACTTGAAAGGTAAGAATGTGGTTGTATCGGGTGCCGGAACAATCGGTAACCTCGTGGCGCAGTTCGCTAAGGCAAGAGGAGCCAAACGGGTTCTTATTACCGATGTAAGTGATTTCAGACTTGAAATCGCTCGTAAATGTGGTATAGTAGATACGCTCAATGTAGCTAAGACGCCGCTCAAAGAAGGAGCGAAGAGGCTTTTCGGGGATGAAGATTTTCAAGCTGCGTTTGAGGTTGCCGGAGTTGAGTCGAGTATTCGTTCGCTTATGGAGTGTATCGAAAAAGGGAGTACCATCGTTGTAGTGGCGGTATTTGGCAAGGATCCGTCGCTTGATATGTTCTATTTGGGAGAGCACGAACTGAAGGTGAACGGAACGATGATGTATCGCCATGAAGATTATCTTACGGCTATCGATCAGGTAAGTTCGGGAGCTATCTGTCTCGAACCGCTTATTTCGAATCATTTCCCGTTCGAACAGTATGACGAGGCATATAAATTTATAGACGAGAATAGTGCAACATCCATGAAAATAATTATTAAACTATAAAACCATGAAAATAATAGGTATAGGAGAAGTTGTTTGGGATTGCTTCCCGGAAGGTAAGAGACTTGGCGGAGCGCCTATCAATTTCTGTTTTTTTGCAAAGGAGTTGGGAGCAGAATCATATCCCGTTACGGCAATAGGTGAGGATGAACTCGGTGATGAAACATTTGCGGTGCTTAAAGAGACCGGACTTGATTTAGGATATATTTCCCGTAATATTTTGCCGACAGGTAAAGTGCTTGTGTCGTTGAATGAGGCCGGTGTACCGCAATATGAGATTGTTGAGAATGTTGCTTGGGATGCTATCGAGTGTAGTCCTGCGACCATGAAACTTGTCAGCGATGCAGATGCTGTTTGTTGGGGCTCTTTGGCACAACGAAGTGAAAAGTCACGTGCTGCAATCTTAAGGCTCATAGATGCCGTGCCGGATACCTCTTTGAAGGTGTTTGATATTAATATCAGGCAACATTTTTATTCGACAGACTTGATTGTGGAATCCTTGCAAAAAGCAAATGTACTCAAATTGAATGAAGACGAATTGCCGTTATTGATTTCTCTTCTTTCTCTTTCGACTGATTTTGTGGAAGCTATCGCAGAACTCATTGCTCGTTTTTTGCTCAAATATGTTATATTCACACAGGGGGCAGTACGTAGTGGCATATATGATGTAAGTGGGGAAATTTCATCCATAGATACACCTAAAGTCGAGGTGGCCGATACTGTAGGTGCAGGCGACTCGTTTACTGCTACCTTTGTTGTGAACATACTTAGAGGGGCGTCGGTCGCTGAATCACACCGCAAAGCGGTAGATGTATCGGCATATACTTGTACACAAAGGGGGGCTATTAATCCGTTGCCGGATAGTAAAAAGTAATATTGGGTACTCCACATAAGGAAGTTTCGTACTTGGTTTGAATGATTCTTCAAACCAAGCGTGGTGGATATGCCTTGTTCTTGTTGATTGCAGTTTAATTCCGTTAGTTAACCGCAGAATTTGCGGCTTAGCATACCTCTTTTGGCCGCATTTTATAGATAACTCCAGTTAAATAGTTATTTTTGCAGAAATAACTGATGGTATGTTTATCCATGAAATAGAAAATTGGAGTTCATTCAGATGGAACATCAAAAGTTTGTCAGATGAAATAGCCTGGATAAATAGGGCTATAGTCTATCTCGTGGAGCGGTTGAGTACAATTGGATTTGAATAGTAATTTTTACGAAATAAAGGAACCCATGTTGAAAATATTAGTAACCTACGCCGTACAAGGCGAATTTGTAGAACT
>ERZ1504291.50-NODE-50-length-73578-cov-8.078465_pt1 | contig 73578 bp, 58 predicted proteins | sample MGYA00575496_ERZ1504291 | MGnify/ENA primary metagenome ERZ1504291 (study PRJEB39906, sample SAMEA3182089) | gut metagenome | biome: human; feature: gut; material: Stool; isolation source: human stools | place: Canada | collected 2013-02-04 ... | reverse complement strand
ACTTTATATGTTGGCCAGCATAAAAAAGAAAGGGGGAATTTTGACACACCCCCTTTTTATTTTGGCAAAGCTCGGTTACTTAGAAATTGTATCCAACGCGGACAGCTAATGCTGCGGCATCCAAATCCTTTATTATGTTATATTTAGCTTCCAACCCGACAGATATCCGATCCGTCGCATACACTTCACCGCCCAAGCCAATATTAGCACCGAAACGAGTTTCATTAGCACTTAAATTACCTACGCTGGCTTTCCAAAACGAAAGGCTCAACCCGGCCAACGGGTAAAAGCCGAACATCTCACTCAATTTAAACACATAATGAGCATTCATATCGATCGCCCATGCATTCAGACCATCATTCTTTACAAAATGAGTAATAGACGGGGTCAAACGAAACGCATCCGTTACACAATAACGATAATCGATGCCGATAGTAGCATTGCCGATATCATTAAAATTATAACCTAAGTTGAAACCAAACGAGGATTGACCTTGCTGCGTCTGTGCATACGCACCTATACTGAACAGCGTCAGCATCAACATAACAATTAATTTTTTCATACTTTTCTTATTTAGTACAACAATATCTATCGCCAAATATAGTATTTTTTCATTGAAAGGCCTATTATTTTACTTTTAATTTATCACCTACGCTCTTTACAATGCTACGATAATAGTCTTCGTCATAGCCAGGGAAATCCGGATATTCAGACAATCCGTAACCATTCTGTTTGAATTGTCCATTTTCTTCCTTCTTCACGTTACCGTCCATATATTTGACTAACAGGTATTCTCCTAATTTCTTCCAACGGGCCGTTGCCTGGTCGGCAGTCGTAGAACTGAACCAGGTCAGGAACTTGACCGCTTCCGCCGGATTCTTGGCATACAGTTCTGATGCTGCCTTATCGATAGCCGGGATTGTCTGTTGATATCCGTTCTCCAACTCCTGTTGAACTGAGCGGATATCTTGAATCATATAGTTATATTTGCCATACGCCATATTAGCCACCCAGTTATGAATCCAAAAAGCGGATGTCCAGGAAAAATTCATCATATCACCGTTTCCGACACGATAACATTCGGGAGAAGCTGTCACCGAACAATAGATCGGCGTAAAGACAGCCATATCCGCATCATCCACACCGAACCAAAGGATACCACCGACAGCATCCGGCAGCCAGTTACGCATCTGAGGAACAATCACAAAACCGGTCTGCTGCGTAGCAATCGCACGCTCGTTCGTATATTCCTGGCCGTCCACTTCAAAAGTCATCGGACGCCAACGATACGGAACCTTGTAAGGACCGGCACCAGCATCCTTCGTCATATCTAAATCCGTGCCTTCGAAATGGTCGCGCATACCGTTCTGAACATCCTGAACAGACAACAAACGATTAGGTTTGACATACAAAGGCATCGGCTTCTTCGTCACATCACCCTTGATCAAATCTGTATATTGATCCATCGATTTATCATATTTGCGAAAGAAAGACCACACACGGGCTTCACAACCACGCAGAGCACTGAAATCATACGGACAATAGGCTTTCTGGAAACTAAAATCCTTATCTTTGCCGCTGAAATATCCCTTTTCACGAGCAAAAGAGACAACATCCGGTGAATAGATGCAGTTCTCCTTATCATCAAACGGGATCTGCTGGATACGAGATTGGTTGGCATGAGCCGAAATACAATCGTCCGGAATGCGAATAGCAACCCAGACAGCTCCTTTATTACCCGGACCTTTACCGATCATTTCCATCACCCAAGCTTCGTTCTTATCGGCAATAGAAAACGTTTCCCCACTGCTATAGTAGCCATAATCCTTCACCAGGTCAGTCATAATCCGGATAGCCTCCCGCGCCGTCTTGGAACGTTGCAAAGTGACATAAATCAGACTGCCGTAATCCATGATACCGGTCGTGTCGACCAGTTCGGAACGGCCCCCGAAAGTGCTTTCCGTAATCGCAACCTGATGTTCATTCATATTGCCGACCACAGAATAGGTCTGCTCAACCTGCGGGATCTGTCCTAACGGTTTATGGGTGTCCCACTCGATGATATCCAGCATCGCCCCTTTCAGCCAAGTCGCAGCCGGCCAGCGATACAGTTCACCATATAACGTATGCGAATCTGCCGCATAGCTGATCATAACGGAGCCGTCAACCGAAGCTTTCTTTCCTACCAGCAGTCCTGTGCATGCAAAGGCTTCCACTGCGGAAAGCGTAATGGCACAGGCTGCCATCAAAATCCATGTTCTTCTCATATAAATAAAATTTATGCAAATAATAACATATATACACCGGCACCGCAGCAATAGCCGATCAATGCCAGAATTGAAAATCTTTTAGTATAATACATAAAATCGATCTTTTCCAATCCCATTACCGTTACACCGGTTGCAGAACCGATAATCAGAATACTACCGCCAGTAACGGCACAGTAGGCAAGGAATGTCCAAAAACCTCCATCCGATACGAAGAACTGGGCATAAGGAGCCAGATTGGCCGCATCCGGCACAATCGGATACATACCCATCGTTGCCGCAACCAAAGCCACGTTGTCCACACAGGAAGACAAAACACCGATCACGAAACTGATCAGATAAGGTTCATGCACATGCTTATCCAGAAAAGCAGACATCAAACCCAGCTGGCCGGAAGTTTCCAACGCCCCTACCGCCATCAGGATACCCAAAAAGAAAAATATCGTCGCCAGGTCGATATTCGGAAGTAATTGGGAAATACGCAACTTATTGGATTCGTGCATATGCAGTTTGCTATACATGATATCTGTATAGAACCACAGGATCACCAAACCCAGCAAAACACCTAAGAAGGGCGGAAGATTCGTCAACATCTGAAAGACCGGAACCAATGCCAGCGAAAGGACACCGATCACAAAGATCACCCGGCGCGAATGATTCGGAATTTCCGGTGTATATTCGTCTGCCATTTCTTCCTCGCTCATCACACGCAAAGTTGCATCTTTCTTGAAGAGCCAGAAATTGGCAATCGTCAGCGGTACAAGCAAGTTTACCAATGCCGGAAGGAACACATGCGAAATCTGGTGCATAGCTGTGACATTCTTGCCCACCCAAAGCAAAATAGTCGTCACGTCGCCAATCGGAGACCAGGAACCACCCGCATTAGCCGCAATAATCACCATACAGGCATACTTCAAACGATCTGTCCGATCCGGAACCAATTTCCGCAACACGGCCATAATGACAATAGCAGCAGCTAAGTTATCCAATAAAGCGGAAAAGAAAAAAGCGGCAAAACTTATATACCACAATAATTTTCTTTTATTGGCGGTACGGATATATCCGGTAACAGCCCGGAAACCACCATGCTTATCCACGATATCGACAATCAGCATGGAACACATGACAAAGAAAAGCGTTTCAGCTACATTCCCTAAATGATAAACAATCGAACGGTTTGTAATAAATGTAATAAACTGATCTTTCAGAGGGGCATTTGCCATTTCCGGATTTTGGATCAAGAACTCCTGAAACAAAGGACTGGAGCGTTCGACAAAAATGTCATAGGCGTCAAACATCAATATCATCCATAGTGATATTGCCATAAACAGAGCTATCGCAGCTTTATTTATCTTTATCTTATCTTCCAACGCAATTGCAAGAATCCCTAAGACAAAGATGACAGGCATTAAAATAAACATAACACAATATATTTAAATTTGTTATCAAATAACAAAAGATTAGGTTTTTTTACCCTAAACTCTTGCATGTTTAAAAAAAACACTATACATTTGGGCTTTCATAGTTAAGGTTTTGGTTAAATAGAAAGGAGTGATCTGAGAAGACCGCTCCTTTCGCTTTTATATAGAATACAGATATTCAATTTCTTCTGCCCAAATAGACTCGTCCGGCGTTTCCAGAATTAAAGGAATGTTATCAAACCGGGGATCATCCATCAACATCTTAAATGTAGTCAATCCCATCACTCCTTTCCCAATACTGTCATGTCGATCCACACGGGTAGCCAGATCTTTTTTGGAATCGTTTATATGCATGCCACGCAAATAAGAAAAACCGATTACTTCGTCAAAATGACGGAATGTCTCCGTAAAACCTTCAACAGTCTTGATATCATAGCCTGCTGCCAGTGTATGGGCAGTATCTATACAAACTCCGACACGGGATTTATCTTCTACTTTATCGATAATATAAGCAAGTTGCTCGAAGGTATATCCCAGATTGGTCCCCTGTCCGGCAGTATTTTCCAGTACGGCACATACACCCGAAGTCTGGTTCAACGCCCAATTGACCGAATCGGCTATGCGCGTCAGACAGTCCTCCACATCCATCTGATTCAGATGGCTTCCAGGATGGAAATTCAAACGGTCCAGTCCCAATTGCTCACAACGTTGCATCTCATCCAAGAAAGCATCCCGCGATTTCTGTAAACCTTCTGCTTCCGGATGTCCCAGATTGATCAGATAACTATCGTGCGGAAGAATATGCTCTGCCGCATAACCAAATTCCTCACAACGTTCTTTGAAAAGGGAAATATTCTTTTTTGTCAGCGGAGAAGATTTCCATTGACGCTGATTACGGGTAAACAAGGCAAACGCCTTCGCCCCAATCGCATTCGCATTCACCGGAGCATTCTCAACTCCACCTGATGCCGACACATGTGCTCCAATATACTTCATTTGTTATTTATGTTTTATTGTTTATTCACCTTCTGCTTTACATCCCGCAAAATGAAATTTTTCCGTAGCCTGTTCCTGTGTAACTATAAAATAGACCAAGTCAGCACGCGTACATAACTCATCTTGTGAATTATAGATTTCCGTTTCGATAAAGATTGCATTTCGTTTACGGTCTTTGATACGTCCCCGAATTGTCAACCTGGGTTCACGGGTAGAAAGACTTTTCAGAAAGCGGGCATCCAGGCGTGAAGTCATTCCCGAAGTCTGTAACTTCCTAAGCACCACCCAACCGGCCAATTCGTCCATCAATGTTGTTAGGATTCCGCCATGCAACGTATTTAACCAACCCTGATAATGAGCTTCCGGCTCCCAATAAGCCACAATATCATCACCATCCTCATAAAACTCCATATGAAGTCCCATCGGGTTACTCGGAGCACAGCCAAAACACATATACCCATCCAATCCCTCCCAGGGATTAATAATCTTTTTCATATTTGATAATTATTTGCCACAGCCCTATTAATCTACAAAGGTAACAAAAAAAGCAGAAATAAGGTTTATTAAAATAGAGCCGCAACAAAGCAGTAGATAAAATAGCCACAAACCGACACTTTCACCACCACACTGAACAGAAAACCAACAAAAGCCCCTACCCCGGCTTTAAAGGCTTCAACAGACTTCTTTCCCCCAAGCAACTCGCCGATTACAGCTCCTGCAAACGGACCGATCAGCACGCCCCAGGGAGGAAAAACGAAAAGACCGGCAATCGTTCCGATCACACATCCCCAATTCCCCCATTTACCGCCTCCACTATATTTTGTACCCAACATAGGCGTCACATAATCCAGCACCTGGACAATAATGACCAGCAAAGCCCATAAAATCAAATGTGTAGTACTGAAATGGATTTTGTCCGTAAAGTGTAAAAGCAACAAGCCTGCATAAGAAACAGGCGGACCGGGCAATACAGGCAAGAAACAACCTGCCAGCCCGGTCAGCAAACAAAGTATCCCCAGAATAATAAGAAGGATATCCATATAGTTATATTTTAGCTGTATGAGTATTCGTATGCAATAATACGAAAAAACATGAAAACAGTAAAATATAAATCCAAAGAAATGGGAAATAAAAAAGAACTAAACCGAATCCATCTTTAATGATTACAAACTTTAGTCACATCAACCGTAAAACCGTCGTTCAAAGGCATAAATTTACCTTTTTGTTTAAGAAACTCGATCAACGCATCCACATTCATATTCTCAGCTGAACAAGCATAAAAAAGCTGATCTTTTCCAAACTTCTCTACGATAGCTTCTTTCAAAGAGGCTTCCGTATAACTGTTTCCTTCCATCATATGAAGGACTTCATGAGCATGTAACTGTTCCATAAGATAATTAAAATGATTTTGGACAAAAATACACGATATATACATCTTGAATTGTAACATATGTGACAAGACAATGAGAATTACATCTTTTTTTATCCTTTTATCATGGTAAGTAACATCTTGAACCGTTCAACGGCAAACACGGCATGAGGTGCATTAACAGGAAAAACAATGCTTTCCCCTTTTCCAACGGTATACTTATTTCCGTTTACAGTAATTTCTGCCGTTCCCTCCAAAATCTGAACCAACGCATCAAACGGGGCTGTATGTTCACTTAACCCCTCTCCCTTGTCAAAAGAGAATAAAGTGATATTACCGGCAGCACTTTTAATCAATTGCCTACTAATGACTCCTCCCTCCGAATAATCGATCAGGGACTTCAAATCCAACACAATTCCTTTTTCAAAAGACTTTTCCATATTAAAAACATTTATATATACATATAATTGTTGTGGAGGAGTATTTGTTCAAGAAACGCCCGTGTACTTGATCCTCTTCAAATACACGGGCAATCATTTTTCAGAGTAAATCGGAAGCTAATTCGGACAATTGGCTACGTTCTCCCTTGATCAGATTGATGTGGGCAAACAATTCTTGCCCTTTCATTTTATCAACCATATAAGCAAGACCATTGCTCTGTGCATCCAGATAAGGAGAGTCGATCTGCTGGATATCCCCTGTAAATACCATTTTCGTTCCTTCGCCCGCACGGGTGATAATCGTTTTAATCTCATGCGGAGTCAGATTCTGCGCCTCATCGATAATACAAAACGTTTCCGAAAGACTTCGACCGCGGATGAAGGCTAATGCTTCAATCACAAGTTGTCCGTTCTTTTGCAAATCATCTATCTTACGGGCATCCGATCCACCGGGTGCAAACTGCCCCTTAATCACATTCAAATTATCAAACAAGGGCTGCATATAAGGAGCCACCTTCTGCTTCTCATCGCCAGGCAAGAATCCTAAATCCTTATTTGCTAAAGCAACGATAGGACGTGCCAGCAGAATCTGTTTATAAACATTCGCCTGTTTCAATGCAGATGCCAAAGCCAACAAGGTTTTACCGGTTCCGGCCTTTCCCGTCAGCCCGATAAGTTTTACATCCGGATCATTCAGCACTTCAAAAGCAAAACTCTGTTCCGCATTACGGGGCTGAATACCATAGTTACTGCCTTTTTCCACTTTCTTGAATTTATTGGTGAACGGATTATAACGGGCCAGGACAGAATTACGTACACTCTTTAAAATAAAACATTCGTTCGGCTCCAGTTTCGACTTTATATCGAACAGATTGGCATCGATGCCGTCAGGCGAAGCATACATCTTATCGATCAGATCCGGATCTATATTTTCATAAGTATCTTGCGCACGTTCGAAAATATCCACATTAATAACCTTATCGGTTATATAATCTTCCACTTCGATCCCCAATGAACGCGCTTTCATACGCAGGTTCACATCCTTCGTCACCAGAATGGTTTTCACCTTCCGGTCTTTTTCCGCCTCTGCAACCGACAACGTACAGGACAAAATACGATGGTCCGCGGTCTTTTCCGGGAACGACTGATAAATCTTTTCCTGATATTTGTCACCGGTTACCACGTGCAAAGTACCTTTACCCGGTCCAAGCGAGGCCCCTTTTAAAAAGAGATCATTACTGGTTAACGTGTCCAACTCGCGCACAAACTCGCGAGCGTTGTAGTTAATCTGGTCGCTCCCCTTTTTAAACTTATCCAACTCTTCCAACACGACGATCGGAAGATAAATATCATTCTCCTGAAAGTTCTCAATACACTTGTAATCGTGCAATATGACATTCGTGTCAAGCACAAAATTTTTCTTTGCTCCCATGATCTTTCGATTTAATGATTATGCCTCTAAGATAGAAATATTTCCGAGACATTATCCTCCGATAACCAAGAATATATCAAATAAACCAATTAATTCAACTTTTTTACAAAAGCAGGAGATTACGCTATATTTTATTTATGTATTTTTGTAGATAGAATGTCAAAATTAAATCCATGAAAAAGTACAAACTCATCACATGCATGTTGCTGTTTGCCGGATACTTGTCGGCACAGAACAATTTATCAGCATTACTTCCGATGCCGAACCAAGTCAAACAAATCGATAGTAAGAAAGATTTTATCATAAGTGATAAAACAACCATACAAACGAATCTGCCGGAGGAAGCCTTTTGCATTGCAGAACTAAAAAACATCCTACAGGAAAGAACAGGGGAAACACCAACCCTATCCTCTTACGGCTCAAGCAATTCCTCCATTCACCTCATGGTGGATCCATCAATCAAAGGGGATGAGCATTACCTATTATCCGTATCCGAGGAAACCGTTACCATAAAAGGAGCAACACAAGGTGCCATCCTATACGGACTTATGACTTTAGATCAGATCCTGTTAGGAGATGTATGCCGGACTTTATCGGGAAAGATCGCGCCAGTCGAAATCGACGATCAACCCCGTTTCGGCTACCGTTCATTGATGTTAGACCCGGCACGTCATTTCCTGCCGTCCGAAGATGTGAAGTTCTATATCGATCAGATGGTACGATATAAATATAATGTATTGCAACTACACCTGACAGACGACCAAGGCTGGCGTATCGAAATAAAGAAACATCCCCGGCTGACCGAAAAAGGAGAATTTTATACACAAGAAGAATTAAAGGATTTAGTACATTATGCGGCCGAACGGAATGTTCAGATCATCCCGGAACTGGATATTCCCGGGCATACGGTAGCCGTACTGGATGCTTATCCCGAATTAGGTTGCAGCCATACCGACACCATACCCAAGATTGTCGGCGAAACCGTCAATCTTATGCTTTGTGCCAATAACGACAAAGTCTATTCCTTATATAAGGATATCTTGACAGAAGTAGCCTCCATCTTCCCCGCTCCCTATATCCATTTGGGAGGAGATGAAGCGATCATCGAGACGAATTGGGGTAAATGTAAACACTGCCAATCACTTATGAAGCAGTTGGGTTATACGAAACCAACCGAGTTGATGAACTACTTCTTCGGCAAAATCCTACCGGTCGTGCGTGAAAATGGTAAAAAACCGATGTTATGGTGCGAACTGGACAATATCCGTATGCCGGCACACGAATACCTGTTCGACTATCCGAAAGACGCAGTCTTGATAACCTGGCGTTATGGCCTGACACCGTTATGCATGGAACTAACTGCACGTCACGGAAATACGCTGATTATGGCACCGGGAGAATACACGTATCTCGATTATCCGCAATATAAGAACGATTTTCCAGAGTTCAACAACTGGGGAATGCCGGTCACTACGCTGGAAACCGCTTACCAGTTCGATCCGGGCTACGGTCTGCCTGCCAGCCAACAAGCTCATATCGCAGGTGTCAACGGAACATTGTGGGCAGAAGCGATGCCGGACATCAACCGCGTCACCTATATGACGTACCCCCGCGGCCTGGCACTTGCCGAAGCCGGATGGACACAGATGGAACATCGCGATTGGGAATCATTCAAGAAACGCATATACCCGAACCTGTCGGAACTGATGAAACGTGGCGTTTCCGTCCGAGTACCTTTCGAGATCGTCCGTTATCCACAAAAGAGATAAAAGAATAAGGAACAGATTCCTGCTTCCGGAACAAAATTCTTCATTCAAGCGGATAATTTCTGAAATCGACTCAACAAACAGATGTTATCTTTGAAAACTTAATGAATATTCCTTACTTTTACAACCGGATTTTAAGAAACCGGTACTAACGAATACATTAAAATTAAACACATAACAAATTTATGAAAAAGATTTTCAGCTTATTGTTAGCGGCCTCCGCGTTTGCGTGCACGCAGGAGAAAGTGGTCGAGATAACCATCAGCAATCCGTCTGCCACAGACCGCACGAACGAAATCACCGAAATCACATCTGACGCCGTTGCCAAACTGAAGGGTGAGACATTCGTCATTTCAGACAATACGGGCTCACAAGTTCCCTATCAGGTAACGTATGACAACAAGATCATCTTCCCGGTTTCCGTCAAAGGTGGCGAAAACGTGACCTATAAGATCACTCCGGGAACACCTGAAGCCTTCAAAACAATTGCTTGTGGTAAACAATATCCCGAACGTGTGGACGATGTTGCCTGGGAAAACGATCGCATCGCCTTCCGCACCTACGGTCCGGCCCTGCAAGCTACCGGCGAGAAAGCTTATGGTTGCGACATTTGGGTAAAATGTGTATCCGAACCGATCGTCGACATGCGTTACAAAACCGAACTGGATCCGGAAACAAGAGCTAAGATCTCAGAACTGCGTAAGACCGATCCAAAAGCAGCACAGCAATTAGCCGAATCAGTTTCCTATCATATCGATCATGGTAACGGATTAGATTATTATAAGGTAGGCCCGACATTAGGAGCCGGCACTTCCGCCCTATTGGCAAACGACTCTATTGTCTATCCGTATTGCTACAAAGACTATCAGATTTTAGACAACGGTCCGCTGCGTTTCACTGTAAAGCTGGTTTACCATCCTCTGACCGTGAAAGGCAATGACAATGTAATCGAAACCCGCGTGATCTCTCTCGACGCTGGTTCCCAGATGAACAAATACACAATCACTTACGACAACCTGACCGAAGCGACTCCGATTGTGACCGGTATCGTTTTGCATGAGCCGAGCGAAGACTACCAGGCCGATGCTGCAAAAGGCTACATTGCCTATGCCGATCCTGCCGATCCTGTAAACGGACAAATTTATGTAGCGGCCGTATTCCCGGAAAAGGTCAACGAAGCTAAAGCCGTCATATTCTCTGACAAAGAAAAGGCTGAACGCGGAGCAGACGGCCATGTTTTAGCTTACAGTACCTATAGCCCTGGTAACAGCTATACATATTATAGTGGTGCCGGTTGGAGCAAATGGGGGTTTGAAAACTCCGGCAAATGGTTCGAATATGTACAGAAATTCGCACAAAATCTGAAAGAGCCGTTGACTGTAACAATAAAATAAATCCGAGTCAAATATCGGATGACACAGAAAAGAGGGTGTGTCGAAACTATCCTGTTCCCGCGCCCCGCGCGGGATCGCATTAAAACCGGCCCTATAAAAATCTGATTGATAAGGTCTGTTCTTTTGCGGCCCCGCATCAAGTGCGGGGACAAGGAGATTTCGACACACCCTCTAATTTGTATCCCGAAAATATCTTGTTTTTTTATCCCCTTATTGTCATATTCATAAAAAAACCATTGGTCCAAATCGAAACTACTACCGCATCTATTTTGATTTTCTACCCTATGTAATTCAATTTGCCCGCAAGGGTAATATTTTTTAACAAACACATATTTTTAATACACATTTAAGTATCAATTAATTAGACCAGAAATCACATTTCAAGGAGGATATTGTTTTTTTCGCAAAATCAGATTTGCATTCTGTTGTCAGGCCGCCCGCCTTTCTACAATAAAAAGGCTATGCTGCAACTGCCCTGCCTCTGCGCCAAGCGTGAGAACAGGACAGTTGCGACATAGCCCCTTTCACCAAATAAAGTCTTATTTCCTATTTCAAGCCACGATTATGCAATAGTGGATCGATACTTGGTTCCTTGCCTCGGAAGTTTTTGTACATGGCCATGCCTTCGTCAATGCCGCCCGGCGACAAAACGTATGTACGGAACTTGGCGGCCACTTCGGAATTGAAGATGTCCCCTGTTTCTTTGAACGCCTCGAAAGCATCGCAATCCAACACTTCCGCCCAGATATAGCTGTAATAGCCGGCCGTATAGCCACCTTCCATCGTATGGCCGAAATAGGTCGAACGATAGCGAGGCGGAATCTGGCGGATTAAACCACGGTCTCCCATCACTTTTGCTTCGAACGATTCGGCATCAAAACCGGCAGGAACTTCCTTCAATACATGATAATCCATATCCAATAGAGAAGCCGCCACATATTCGGTTGTTGCAAAACCTTGCCCATATTTGCCACTCTTCACTATTTTATCGACAATAGTCTGCGGGATCACTTCGCCTGTTTCATGATGCTTGGCATAAACTTTCAAGACTTCCGGTTCAAACACCCAATGCTCCATTACCTGTGAAGGAAGTTCCACGAAATCGCGAGGAACACCAGCCACTCCATTATAATGGACATCGGCAAAAAGTCCGTTTAAAGCATGTCCGAATTCATGGAAAACAGTTTCAGCCTCGTCGGCACTCAACAAAGCAGGCTGTCCATCTGCCGGTTTGCTGAAGTTGAATACAGTCGTCACTACCGGAGCAACACGCTTACCATCCTTATACGTCTGGTCACGATAACCACCGCACCATGCACCACCGCTCTTTCCCGGACGGGTAAAGAAGTCCATATAAAGTATACCTAAGGATGTACCGTCCTTATCCTTACATTCGAAAACCTGGGCATCCGGATCGGGAAGCGGCATGTTCTGCAACGGAGTAAAAGTGATGCCGTACAGTTTGTTCGCCACATAGAAAGCACCTTCCCGGACATTGTTAAGTTCCAAATACGGGCGAACTTCGTTTTCGTCTAAGTCAAACTTCGCTTTCTTAGCCTTTTCGAAATAATAACGCCAATCCCAAGCTTCCGCTTCGAAATTACCGCCTTCTTTCTTTATCTCGGCATTGATATCCGCCAATTCTTCCTTCGCTTTTACAAGAGCGGGAGTCCAGATCTTGTTCAACAAATCATATACATTCTTTTCATCCTTCGCCATGTTTTCTTCCAACACGTATGTGGCAAAGTCTTCATAACCCAACAATTTAGCTTTATCCAAACGGGCGGTAACCAACTTCTTGATCACGTCCTTATTGTCATTTGCATTGTTATTATTACCGCGACAAACATAGGCATTATAGATTTTCTCACGCAAGGCACGATTGTCGGCATATTGCAGGAAGGGCATCACACTCGGATTATGCAACGTGAAAATCCACTTTCCATCCATTCCGGCCTCTTTAGCCGTAACAGCAGCTGCAGCAATCAATGTTTCGGGCAAGCCGGACAGGTCTTCTTTCTTATCGACCACGAGCTGGAAAGCATTAGTCTCTTTCAACGAATTCTGCCCGAAAGTCAGTTCTAACATAGAGATCTGTTCGTTCAGTCTACGAAGCTCCTCCTGTTTGCCGGCATCTAAGTTGGCACCACCCCGCACAAATCCTTTATAAGTTTCTTCAAGCAGTTTCTTCTGTTCCTTGTCCAGGTTCAACTTTGCTTGATTCTCATATACAGACTTCACCCGGGCAAAAAGTTTCGGATTCAGGCTGATATCGTCACTATGTTTGGAGAGCAACGGTGAAAGTTCCTGTTCAAGAGCCTGGATCTCGTCGTTCGTGTTGACACTCGCCTGACCGCTGAAAGCATAAGCCACCTTCATGAGCAATTCCCCACTACGGTCCAGTGCTACAATCGTATTCTCAAAAGTTGCTTCATCGGGATTGTTTACGATCGCCTCTACTTCTGCTGTTTGTTCCTCCATTCCTTTCAGGAAAGCAGGTTTGTAATGTTCTACTTTGATTTGTTCAAAAGGAGGAACACCGAACGGTGTCGTGTACTCGGTAAAGAATGGATTCATACCGGAAGTGTCAGCCCCGTCGCTCTTCTTTGATGAGTTACATGCCCCCAAAATAACTGCAAGTCCGGCAGCCATAAGTGTTTTGTTCATATTTGTAATTATTAATTTGTTTAGGATACAAAGGTAACTAAAGACAATCCCATTTCCAATAATTGTCATTATCTTTGATCTAATCTAAAATCACAATAAACAAAGATGAATATGAATAGAATTTGTCAACTTTTCGGTATTCAATACCCGATTATACAAGGCGGAATGGTTTGGTGCAGCGGTTGGCGGCTCGCCTCGGCAGTCAGTAATGCAGGCGGTCTCGGCCTGATCGGCGCCGGTTCCATGCACCCTGAAGTTTTACGCGAACATATCCGGAAATGCCAGGTAGCCACCGACAAACCTTTTGGTGTGAACGTCCCTTTAATGTATCCGGAAATCGATGCTCTGATGAATCTATTGGTGGAAGAAGGTGTGAAGATTGTTTTCACCTCAGCCGGCAATCCTAAAACTTGGACGGGTTTCCTAAAAGGACACGGGATAAAAGTCGCCCACGTCGTCAGTAGCTCCAAATTTGCCGTCAAATGTGAACAAGCCGGTGTCGACGCCATCGTTGCCGAAGGTTTTGAAGCCGGCGGGCATAACGGGCGAGAAGAGACAACGACTCTTTGCCTGATACCTGCCGTACGCCGTGCCACAACTCTCCCATTGATGGCTGCCGGCGGTATCGGGACCGGTAGCGCTATGCTGGCAACTTTCGCTCTCGGGGCCGAAGGGGTTCAGATCGGTACTCGCTTCGCCCTGACAGAAGAAAGTTCCGCACATGAAAACTTCAAACAATTATGTCTCAACCTGAACGAAGGCGACACGAAGCTCTTGTTGAAGAAACTTTCCCCCACCCGTTTGGTGAAAGGCGAATTCACTACGGCTGTCGAAGAAGCTGAAGCCCGTGGGGCTTCCGTCGAGGAAATGAAAGAACTGTTAGGAAAAGGCCGTGCCAAAAAAGGTATTTTCGAAGGAAATCTTCAGGAAGGCGAGCTGGAAATCGGACAAGTCGCATCCTTATTTCGTGAAACGCAGACCGTGACCGAAGTCATGAAAGAAATCATCGAAGACTTCCGCAAAGGAACAGAAAAGATACAACAGGCGTTATAGGTGGTCAGGACACAAAAGTTTTTTTAGTTTTATGAATTAAGGGTGTGCCAAATATCGGTATTCATGGGACGCAGACAACGCAGACGAGCGCAGATTAACGCAGATATTATTAATTATCAAAAAAAATAAATCTGCGTTTGTCTGTGTATTCTGCGTTATCTGCGTCCAGAAATATCAAATTGACACACTCTCATATTCATTTAGTTCATTCGGTAACTATCTATTCAAGTACCAATACCTCGTTGTCTTTATAGCTTTCATAGCTGGAGACAATTACCTTTTCACCCGCTTCAAGGCCATCGATGACTTCGTAATATTGCGGGTTCTGGCGACCGATCTTGATCTTGCGGCGATATGCTTTCTTGCCGTCCTTGTCAAGAACAAATATCCAACTGCCACCTGTGCTCTGGAAGAAGGTTCCGCGCGGGATGATGATGCTTTCTGTCGGCTGTCCGAGTTCCAGGTTAATGTAATAGGTCTGTCCACTGCGGATATTATCCGGACGTTCGCCGGTGAAGACGAAATCCGTACGGAACTTACCGTCTCGCACTTCCGGATAGACTTTGCGTACGTTCAATTCAAAGTCCGATCCCTGACGTTCGAATGTTGCGGACAATCCCTTTTTCACGCGGTCGATATAATGTTCGTCGATCAGAGCCTCGATCTTATAATCCGACAAGTCGTTGATCTGCCCGATTTTCTGTCCGGCCGAAACGTTCTGGCCTAATACGACATCCAACAGTCCCAATTCACCGTCGATCTGCGAGCGGACATTCAAATGTTCCTTACGTTCATGAACCAAAGCAATATTTTTACGCATATTGGACAAACTGGTTTCCATTTCGTCCATCTGGATCGTACGGGAGATCGAATCCTGACGCAAGCGTTCTACAACCAAGTCATATTTTTTACTTGCCAACTCAAAATCCTCTTTTGCTTTCAAAAATTCTTCCTTTGCAATCAAGTTTTCCTCATACAACTTTTTCTGCTGGTTATAGGCACGGCGGTAGCGCGTCATGTCGACATCCAGCTGTGCTTTTTCCAACTGATTGTTCAATTTGTCCTGCTCCATCGTCACCTGTGTATTACGAAGAAAATTTTGCTTTTCCGCCAACTGTGCCTCGGCATCCAAGATCTGCAGGTCGAGATTTGAATTGGAAAGACGGATGATCACATCCCCTTTCTTCACCTGTGCCCCTTCTTCCACTACTTTTTCCTGCACGATACCGCCTTCTTCCGGGCTGAGCTGCACAACCGTAATAGGCTGTACCTGGCCGTTCACACGGACGAAATCGTTAAACTGCTCTTTCGTTACATTCCCAATATTGACACCGCGGGCATCCACTTTCAATGTCGAAGCATGGTCACCGAAAACGATCCATCCCACCAAAACCAAGAAAAAAGCGCCACCTGCTACATAAGGAATATGCTTCTTTTGAAGACCTTTCTTTTTTTCTAACTGTATATCCATGATTGTATGTTTTTTATTTCTTCAACTTTAATTTTCAACTATCAATTTTCAACTATCAACGGTTGCCCTTTATAATAATCGACCTGTCGGCATTTCATTGTGTACAGCAAACGCCTCTGTAAAAGATCAGCCTTTGAGTTCAACAAAGTCGTCGCATTTGTCTGCACATCGAGCGGACTCATCAGTCCTTCCTCAAATTTGCGTAAAGTTACCTGATAAGCCAAAGCATCGGCCTTTACTTTCTTCTCCATCTGAATCGTTTCTTTAGCATAGCCCTCCCGATCAAGAACAGCTTGCTCGACATCTTTCTGCAACTGACGAAGCGTTTCGGTCTGCTTTTCGTATGCGATCCGGACATTGTTACGAGCACGGCGCATATTGGTAATCCGAGACAGACCGTCAAACAAAGGAAAACTAAAACTAAAATAAATATATTCTCCACGATTATTTTTAAACTGGTTTTTAAAAGCAACGGGAGCGTTTTCCGCTTTCAGGTTTTCAAAATAGCTGGTAGTGATACCGGCTTCGACGGAAAGAGACGGAAGCAACTTTCCTTTTGTTATCAAGTAATTCATTTTACTGGCTTTCAATTGAAAATCAGCCTGCAAAGCAGTCGGATTGTTTGCCATAGCATAATCCTGAATGGCACTGACAGATTCCTCAGCCAATATATCCCGTACGGGAGGCACAACGGTATCGACATCAAGAGCCAAATCCGACGGATAGTTCATCGCGTTTTTCAGGGTCATCATCGCCGTATTATAAAGGTTCTGCTGATGCGTCAGATTGTAATCGTCACCGGCTACCTGCGATTCGATCTGGGCAACGTCTGCCTTTCCTTTCAACCCCAATTCTTCCTGGCGACGCGTTTTGTATAAAAGACGCTGGCTGTCTTCCAATTTTTCGGAACACATCTTTACCAGTCCTTGATAGTAGACAACCGTAATAAACGCATCCATAATATTGATTGCCAAATCATCTTTCTGCTTCTGCAAATCATTTCTCCCCATGTGGCGGTTCACATTTGCCAGCCGCCATTGGTTAATCAATTGCCCACCTCTGAAAAGCGGCAAAGAAGCGTATGCACCATACCCGTTGTTAAAAGTGGAAGTGTTTACGTAAGTATTCGTTTCCGGGTCTACAGAACGTCCGAACCGATACTGCGCATCCACTTGCGTACTGATTGAAGGCAAAAAGGAAGCGATGGCAGACTGCTGCTCGGCCTTGTATGTATTATTGGTATAAAGCTGCTGCTTTACCTTCGGACTGTTCTCCACCGCATAGCGCATGCAATCGTCCAAACTCCATATTTTGTCCTGTGCCATTACCGAGGCTACCAGGGCAAAAGAAAGTGCTGTTGTTAATATGATCTTTTTCATTGCTATATTATTTTCTACCTGATAAAATACAAAGAGCGTGCCAAAATATATAAAACAATAATATACAACGAGTTAGTATAATATCATTTGGCAACAGATGTCAAAAAATTGGACAGTGGTGTAAAATAATTAGACAATGCGAAGACACTATCCGTAAAACATATCCTCTTCCCACCGACCAGGATTATGGTGGATATAACAGGAGATTCGGTCGTAGTCATCATAATTCCGGATGATGTGCTCATAATAATTCCGTTGCCACAAACGATGTCCTTTGGGATAGTGCCAATGCCTATTATAATGTTTGGTAGACAACGATTTGAACGCACAAACAACATCTCCCACCGTAGGGGCAGGGCTCTGCTCTGCCCTCTTGTCTATTTCCCGGAGATCTCCTATCCGGGCAGAGCAGAGCCCTGCCCCTACGAGTTCGATAATGGCATGAAAATGATTAGGCATAATCGTGTATTCATGCAAAACCACAGGAAAACGTTGTTCTATGCTTAACCATTCTTGTTGAACAAGTTCTCCGATATCATTTATTTCCATGATACCTTCCATAATATTTCCAAGTAGCTGTTTTCTGTCTTGTACACATACCGTCACGAAATATAATCCTTTGCAAGAATAATCATACCCTTTTAGCCGAATAGAGTGTCTATCATATTTTTTCATAGTCTATCTGTTTTAATTAACGATAAACAAAGATACAACTCTCATCAGAATCACAAAATTTCTTTTAAATTATCAGTTACTCCAACAGAACAAATTATCTTTGCAACAGACATACAAGAAAAACAAATGACAAAACAAGGCACCATACTGGTAGTAGACGATAACAAAGGGATTCTCACCGCAGTACAGATGCTATTAGGCACTTGCTTCGAGAAGGTGATTACGATCTCTACTCCCAACAAGATAAAAGCCACACTGCACGATGAAAATATAGATGTGGTCCTATTAGATATGAATTTCAGTGCCGGCATCAATACCGGCAACGAGGGGTTATTCTGGCTTTCGGAAATAAAAAAGGAAGATGCCTCAATACAGGTCGTTCTTTTTACGGCCTATGCAGACATCGACCTTGCCGTACGGGGAATCAAGGAAGGAGCGACAGATTTCGTGGTCAAGCCCTGGGATAACGCCAAGCTGCTGGAAACACTGAAAACGGCCTATACGATCCGGACGGCAAACCGTAAAGGCATTTCGATCGCCACAGGCAAGCTCGTCGTTTCCAAGGAAAGCGGAATGTTCTGGGGGGAAAGTAACGCCATGCAGCAACTTCGTTCCCTGATCGAAAAAGTAGCCCGGACGGATGCCAACATCTTGGTGACCGGAGAGAACGGGACAGGTAAGGAAATGCTTGCCCGCGAGATCCATATGCTTTCCAACCGAAAAAAAGAGACTTTGGTTCCGGTCGATATGGGAGCTATTACGGAAACTCTTTTCGAAAGCGAATTGTTCGGACATGTCAAAGGGGCATTTACCGATGCTCGGGCAGACCGTCCGGGGAAATTCGAGGTGGCCGACAACGGCACGCTGTTCCTTGACGAGATAGGGAACCTCTCCTATCATCTGCAAGCGAAGTTACTGACTGCCTTGCAACGCCGCAGCATTGTCCGCGTGGGAAGCAATACGCCTATCCCGGTCAACATCCGCCTGATTTGCGCCACCAACCGCGATTTACAAGAAATGGTGCAGAAAGGGGATTTCCGCGAGGATTTACTCTATCGCATCAATACGATCCATGTGGAGATACCGCCGCTCAGGGAACGGCCGGAAGACATCGTGCCTCTTACCGAAATATTCCTTTCCAAATATGCCAAGATATATGGGAAAGCTGCCATGCGTCTCAGCCCGGATGCCAAAGAGAAACTAAAAGCGCAACCTTGGTTCGGAAATATCCGGGAGCTCGAACACACGATCGAAAAAGCCGTTATTATTGCCGAAGGAAGTGTGTTGGACGGCAACGATTTCGATTTTCCACGGGCAAAAAAGGAGCCGGTGGCAAAAGAGGCGACAACTCTGGAAGAGATGGAATATAATATGATTAAAAACGCAATGGACAAGTACAGCGGAAATTTGTCGCTCGTCGCAAGCCAATTGGGTATTTCCCGCCAGACTTTATACAATAAGATCAAACGATACGAACTATAATGCTGTTGAAAGGACTTTACCATAATTTCCATCTCCGTATTGCCGTTTTCGTACTCCTGACGATAGCCGGTACCTATTTAGCTCTCCGCCAAGAATGGGTGTGGTTTGTACCGGTACTGTCCGTATGGGCTTTCCTCCTCCGGCTAATCCTGTTGTCCGACAAGCGAAACGCTCAAAAGGTGGCTTTCATGTTCGATGCGATAGACAACAGCGACTACGCTTTCCGGTATGCGACGCGTGGACGCTCGTCGAACGACAAACTAGTCAGTGAATCGCTTAACCGCATCACACAAATTCTTTTCCAGGCCAAAGCGGATGCCGCCCAGAAAGAAAAATACTACGAACTGATTATGAATTGCGTCAATACCGGCATTATCGTACTCGATGACAACGGCGTGATTTATCAGACGAATAACGAAGCTCTGCGTTTGCTTGGACTGGCTGTCTTTACAAATGTGCAACAGCTTGCCCGTATAGACGAGAACCTGAAAGCCGTCATACAAAACATTCAGCCTGGCGACAAGCACCAGATATCCTTTGCCAACGAGCGCGGCAACGTTCATCTGTCCATCCGCGTTTCGGAGATGACGCTACAGGACAAGCATGTACGCATTTTAGCAATCAATGATATTAACAGTGAGCTGGACGATAAGGAGATCGATTCATGGATCCGCCTGACACGCGTCTTGACGCATGAGATCATGAATTCGGTCACTCCTATCACCTCTCTAAGCGACACACTTCTCTCTTTGCACCAAAATGCGGATGACGAGATACGCAACGGGCTGGAAGTAATCAGCACAACAGGGAAAAGCCTGATTTCTTTCGTGGAGTCATACCGTAAATTCACACATATCCCGACGCCGGAGCCCACTCTTTTCTATGTCCAGAAGTTTGCAGAACGCATGGTAAAGCTGGCTCGCCATCACACTGATTTTCCCAACATCACGATCAATGTCAGTGTAGAGCCTTCCGACCTGATCGTCTATGCAGACGAGAATTTGATCTCGCAAGTCGTCCTGAATCTGCTGAAAAACGCCATGCAGGCAATCGGTTGCGGACAAGCAGATGGTCTGATCGAGGTAAAAGCCTACTGCAACGAAGAAGAAGCTGTCCTGATCGAGGTCAGCAATAACGGGCCTATTATCCCGCAAGAAGAGGCCGAACACATTTTCGTTCCATTCTTTACCACTAAAGAGGGTGGCAGCGGTATCGGGCTTTCCATCTCCCGCCAGATCATGCGCCTTTCGGGAGGTAGCATCGCTCTGAAGAGTGCGCCGGCCGCCAAACGGACGACATTTGTACTGACATTCCCTTAGAAGGAAAACAGATCAGCCGATAAAAATTATCAATTATCATAAACATTCCTATCGGCAAATATTTTATATTTTTGGACGATAAAACGATGATTTATCCGTACGCAATAAAATAAAAGGGTGTGTCAATTTGATATCACTGGACGCAGATGACGCAGAACACACAGACAGACGCAGATTTATTTTGCTGATAATTAATAATATCTGCGTTAATCTGCGCTCGTCTGCGTCCCATGAATACCGATATTCGGCACACCCTCATCATTCCGTTACAATAACAATATAAAACTATCAATATGAATCTATTAGACAAACTCAAAATCAACCACCGTCCGAGTGCCGGCGCTCTGGACCTGTTAAAGTATATCGGGCCGGGATTACTTGTTACCGTAGGCTTTATCGATCCGGGGAACTGGGCGACCAATCTGGCTGCCGGCTCCGAATTCGGTTATGCCCTGCTTTGGGTCGTCACCTTTTCTTCCATCATGCTGATCATCATCCAGCATAACGTCGCCCATTTGGGAATCGTGACCGGACTTTGCCTTTCGGAGGCAACCAACAAATATATGCCACGTATGCTGAGCCGCCCCATCCTGATCTCTGCCATGCTGGCCAGTGTTTCGACCTCGCTTGCCGAGGTACTGGGAGGTGCCATTGCCCTCAGGATGCTGTTCGGAATGCCGATCAAAGTTGGTGCCGTCATCGTGACGGTAGTCTGCCTCGGAATGTTGCTGACCAATACATACAGTAAGATAGAACGCTGGATCATCATGTTCGTTTCGATCATCGGCCTTTCCTTCCTCTATGAGCTGGCATTGGTAGACGTACAATGGGGAGCTGCCATCGAAGGATGGATAAAACCGACTTTCCCGGAAAATTCCATGCTGATCATCATGAGTGTACTCGGAGCCGTTGTCATGCCCCACAATCTGTTTCTTCACTCGGAAGTCATACAGAGCCGCGAATGGAACCTCGAAGACGAATCGGTGATCAAAAAGCAATTGAAATATGAATTCTACGATACACTGTTATCTATGGTTATCGGCTGGGCGATCAACTCGGCCATGATTATACTGGCAGCAGCCACCTTCTTCAAACAGAATATTGCGGTAGACGAATTGGACCAGGCACAACAACTATTAGTCCCGCTGGTCGGAAACAACGCAGGTGTCATATTTGCCGGAGCACTCCTGCTGGCCGGTATTTCCTCCACGATCACTTCCGGGATTGCCGGAGCATCTATCTTTGCCGGATTCTACGGTGAAGCGTACAACCACAAAGACCTTCACTCCAAATTAGGGGTCTTGTTGTCATTCATCCCTGCTTTGCTCATTATTTTTGTCGTAGGCGATCCGTTCAAAGGCCTAATTTACTCGCAAATGTTGCTGAGCATACAGTTGCCGATCACCGTTTTCACACAAGTTTACCTGACATCCAGCAAAAAAGTGATGGGCAAATTTGTGAATTCACGATCCACAACGATCATTTTAGTCACTTTAGGAGCACTTGTAACCTTCTTAAACGTTGCGCTTCTGATAAGCCTGATTTAATACAATAACCCCAACCCTAACCTAAAGACAGCGAGTGGGGGGGGCAAAATCCCCTTGTCCCCGCGCTTGACGCGGGGCCGCAGAAGAGCAAGCCTTATCAATCAGATGTTTATATGACTGGCTTTAGTGCGATCCCGCGTCAAGTGTGGGAACAGGATAGTTTTGACACACTCCCATGTTGTATCTTATCTGCATCCAACGCTTGTCTTTCCGCATCCAATCTCATTTTTATGCTCATATAATCCAAAATCCATGCAAGTGTAATTACCGTTCCATGCAAGTGCATTCAGATATCAATACAGACAAAAACTAGTGCTTTTTCAACCATCAAAAACAACAATAAGTCAAATAATAAATTTCTCCAAAACCCGGGTTTTGTCGGAAAAAACTCCCCCAAAACGGCATTTAAGTACACAAAGAAAAGAAAAGGAAAGGAAAGAAAAGAAAAGGAAATCTCTCTCACTTCGTTCGAAAAGAGAAATGCGTGCGAGAGCTCTTCCCTTCTGAAAAAACAGGATAAAAGAAAAGTTGCAAAACAGTTGCATTCCGGCCTTTATTTCACTATCTTTGCAAACTTTGAATAGACAAATTAACTACAAAGATGAGCGATATCAAGACAAACGAACCGGAAGAAAGCAAAAAGAGCTTGAACTTCATTGAAGCAATGGTGGAAAAAGATTTGGCGGAAGGCAAAAATAAGGGACGAGTACAAACCCGTTTCCCACCCGAACCCAACGGATACCTGCATATCGGACATGCCAAAGCCATCTGCCTGGATTTCGGCATTGCACAAAAATATGGAGGTGTTTGCAACCTGCGCTTCGACGATACCAATCCGGTAAAAGAAGATTTGGAATATGTGGACGCCATCAAAGAAGATATCGAATGGCTGGGTTACCACTGGGATAATATATATTACGCTTCCGACTACTTCCAGCAACTCTGGGATTTCGCAATCCAATTGATCAAGGAAGGAAAAGCATACATCGACGAGCAGACCTCCGAACAGATCGCTTCCCAGAAAGGGGCACCGACACAGCCGGGCACAAACAGCCCCTATCGTGACCGCCCGATCGAAGAAAATCTGGAATTGTTCCACAAAATGAACAGCGGCGAGTTGGAAGAAGGTTCGATGGTGTTGCGTGCCAAGATCGACATGGCAAACCCGAATATGCACTTCCGCGACCCAATCATCTACCGCATCGTCAAGACTCCGCACCACCGCACGGGTGACAAGTGGAAAGCCTACCCGATGTATGACTTTGCACATGGGCAGAGCGACTTCTTCGAAGGTGTCACTCATTCGCTGTGCACACTTGAGTTTGTCGTACATCGTCCGTTATACGATCTGTTTATCGACTGGCTGAAAGAGGGCAAGGATCTCGACGATAACCGTCCACGCCAGACAGAGTTCAACAAACTGAATCTGAGTTACACGCTGATGAGCAAACGTAATCTGCTGATCCTCGTAAAAGAAGGTCTTGTACACGACTGGGACGATCCCCGTATGCCGACCATCTGCGGTTTCCGTCGTCGCGGTTATTCACCGGAAGCGATCCATAAGTTCGTCGACAAGATCGGCTATACCACTTATGATGCCCTGAACGAATTTGCACTGCTGGAAAGTGCCGTCCGCGAAGACCTCAATATCCGCGCAACCCGTGTATCGGCCGTGTTGAACCCGGTTAAACTCATTATCACCAATTATCCAGAAGGGCAGGTGGAAGAGATGGAGGCGATCAACAATCCGGAAGATCTGTCAGCTGGTAGCCATACGATCGAATTCAGCCGCGAGCTGTGGATCGAACGGGAAGACTTTATGGAAGATGCTCCGAAGAAGTTCTTCCGCATGACCCCCGGCCAGGAAGTTCGCTTAAAAAACGCCTATATCGTAAAATGCACAGGCTGCAAGAAAGACGAGAACGGCGAGATCACGGAAATCTATTGCGAATATGATCCGAATACCAAGAGCGGAATGCCGGATAGCAACCGGAAAGTAAAAGGTACGCTCCATTGGTTGAGCTGTGCACACTGTCTGCCGGCTGAAGTACGCTTGTACGACCGCCTGTGGAAAGTGGAGAACCCGCGCGACGAAATGGCGGCTATCCGCGAAGCTAAGAACTGCTCGCCTTTAGATGCCATGAAAGAGATCATCAACCCGGACTCCTTGAAAGTGTTGACAAATTGTTATGTCGAAAAGTTCCTGGCTGATGCCAAACCGCTTGACTACCTGCAGTTCCAACGTATCGGCTATTTCAATGTAGATAAAGATTCTACAGCCGGTAAATTAGTCTTCAACCGCACCGTATCCTTGAAAGATACCTGGAGCAAGGTGAAAGATAAATAACAGGGCCGATATGAAAAAAAAAGATATTTCACGCCTGTTACAACGCTATCTGGCCGGTCATCAGGAGGGTAAGGATCCTTATTTTGATGCCGATGAAGTCGATGAGCTGTTGGACAGTTTTGAAGAATCTGATGATTATACTTACTATGATGAAGTCCTGGCCTTAGGGCTGCGGCTTCATCCCGGTAATCCCGATTTGCAGATCAGGCAATGCAAGTCGTATGTCTACAACGAAGACTATGACAGTGCACTCGTACTGATCGAATCAATAGCTGAAACCGACAATCAGGATCTCGACATGCTGCGTCTCGAATGTTACGTCATGCAGGACTCGTATGACAAAGTCATCGGGCATGTAGAAAAACTTATCGCCGACAAATGCGAGTATTTAGAAACGCTATTCGAATATATCGCACCGATTTTGGGGGATGTGGAGATGACAAAGGAAGCACACGACTTCATTAATCGTGGTCTTATGCTTTTCCCGGACAACCTGATCCTGAAAGACGAGCTTTGCTATAACTTGGAAATAGAGGGCGATATTAAAAAAGCGATCGAGGTTTGCAACGAACTGATCGACAAGAACCCCTACTCCAACGACTACTGGTTCACTTTGGGCCGTCTCTACTCCATCAGCGGAGACTATGAGAAAGCGATCGAAGCATTCGACTTTGCTCTCACATGCGACGACTCGGATGAAGAGCTGAAGATACTGAAGGCTTATTGCCTGTACATGAACGAAAATTACGAGAAAGCGATCGAGGTATATAATGATATTGCAACGACCGATGAGACCCGTATTCGCATCACTCCCCTGCTTGCCGAATGTTATGTCAAGCTGGAGAACTACGAAAAGGCTTATGTCTTGCTGAAAGAGCAATTAAAGCAGAACAACCAGCTGGAAGACTCAAGCACTTATATCAATTATATCCGATGTTGTGTCGAAACAGGACGTGACGAAGAAGCCTCCGATGTCCTGATGCAAGCGTCCAAACTATTCCCGAAGAATATCCGCATCCTTTCCTTGCTGGCCCTTACATACCTGGAAAACGGAGACGAACACAAGGCTATGGAAGCGACTGAACGCCTTTTCACTGCCCTCGACCAAGTGGAAGACAAGCAGCAGGAAGACTTCGAGAGCTTGTATCGCGCCGGACAATATCTGTTTATGAAAGGAGATATCGACAAGGCCTTGCAATACTATAAGAAGGTGTTGGAAGCCAATCCGGAAATGCCTTATATGCATCTCCATATGGCAATGGCATATCTGGCAAAAGGAGATATGAAACATTTCAGCGAACATTACAGGCAGACTTCTCCCGAAGAATTGCTCAATTATCTGAAAAATGCCGGGCTCAGTTATGAAGGGATAGTCGAGCGTATCGGTAGCAAACATATTCCACCGGAAGATCTGGTGAAAGAATTTCTCAAGAATAAGGATAACAATAATTAAACATGGAAAGAAATCTAAAAGACTACGGCCTCTTAGTTCTAAAAGGCATGGGTATGGGTGCGGCAGACGTCGTGCCGGGCGTATCAGGCGGAACCATCGCCTTCATTGTCGGAATTTATGAAGAGTTGCTCGACTCGATCAAAAGTATTAACGGAGCCAGCCTCAAACTGCTCTTTACCGGAAAAATCGCAGCATTCTGGAAAGCGATCAATGCCAACTTCTTACTATCCATCGTTGCAGGAATCGGGATCAGTATATTCTCGTTGGCGAAAGTCATCACCTGGCTATTGACCGACCACCCGATCCTGGTCTGGTCCTTCTTCTTCGGATTAGTACTGGCTTCCACCTGGTTCGTTTCCAAAGATATCAAGAAATGGGATTGGAAAACAATTCTAAGTTATATTATCGGGATCGTTATTGCATTCTACATAACGGTTGCAACACCAGCCGAGACGCCTTCCAACCTGTTCTTTATTTTCCTTTGCGGGGCGATAGCCATCTGTGCCATGATCCTGCCGGGTATATCGGGTAGTTTTATCCTGGTACTGTTAGGCAAGTATTTTTATATCATGGAGGCGGTAAAGACATTCAATATCCCCGTGATGTTAGTGTTTATTTGCGGTGCTATAATCGGTATCACCAGTTTCTCCCGTGTGCTTTCGTTCGCTCTTCGCCGGTTTCATGACATTACGATCTCCGTATTAGCCGGTTTTATGCTCGGTTCGCTGAACAAGGTTTGGCCTTGGAAGGAAACGATCGAGACGTATACGGACAGTCATGGCGTTGTAAAACCTTTAGTCGAAGCTAACATCATGCCGAATCAACTTGTTTGGGAAGCTGCCGGCCTGATGATTCTAGGCTACGCTATCGTTTACTTCCTGGAAAAGCTCTCTATGAAGACATCGAAATAATAAATTACAACAGAAAAAGGGAGGGTGTGTCAAATTGATATTACCGGACGCAGATGGCGCAGAATACGCAGACGGACGCAGATTTATTTTGTTGATAATTTATATATCTGCGTTAATCTGCGCTCGTCTGCGTCATCCGCGTCCCATGAATACCGATATTTGACACACTCTCCTTTTTATCCCCACTCCATCCTATCTTGTCATAAGGTCGTGTATACAAACGCCTCTACCGCATGGGAAAGGATATAGGCAGCAGGCGTAGGATGGGTTGCCGAATAACCTTTTTTCAGTTCTTCGAGCATCTCTTTCTTTCCTGCCCCTAAAACAGGAACCAGCAACGGCGAATCATTCAGGATCAGCGGACCGGTCATCGTGATGCGGTACTGGCGGGATTCGGGATGCTGAGAGACAGCATAATTACGGCTGTCCGTCAACAACGGCAAAGTATCCGGGAAGATGGATGCAGTATGCGCATCACCTCCGATCCCCAGGATGATGCAATCGAAATAGGGCAATTGTCCATGTCGGGGCAGATACTCCTTCACGACACGCGAATAACGCATCGCTTCCGTACCAGGTTCTACTTCACCATGAATGCGGTGCACATGATTGGCGGGTATATGCAACGGCTTGAACAAAAGCTCGTTTGCATGTCCATAATTGCTGTCCGGATCAGTTGGCGGAACACATCGTTCATCCACCCAAAAGAAACGGATCGCATCCCAATCGATCTTGTCTTTATATTCATCTACCCAAAGAGTGAACATCTTCTGTGCCGTCCCTCCTCCCGACAAAGCGAGGTTGAAAGGTAGGCCGTCATCTTTCCGGTCCATATACCGGACAAGCTCCCCGGTCATTGCCCGAAGAGCCTCTTTATCGTCTTTAAAATTCTCTATTATCATAATCATCTATTTTATATCATTGACAACTTTGGCAAGGGCACTCCTTCGGTATCATCCCCAACTTGGCCTTTTCGAGCGGACCGTCCTCACCGGGGGCATAGAAAAACAGGTTCTTCGCCCCCTCTTCTTTCCAGTGATGGAGGATCGGATCGATCAGTCGCCAGCTTGCCTCCAAAGCGTCGCTACGAGCATACAAAGTCGAATCACCCAACATAGCATCAAGCAACAGGCGCTCATAAGCATCAGGCAGATAGTTCTTCGAAAGCGAATCATAGCGGAAATCCATCCCCACCTGCTTCACCGTGAAACCGGCTCCCGGCATCTTCAGACCGAACTTCAGCGTGATGCTCTCGTCCGGCTGGATACGGATAATCAGTTTGTTACAGGAACCGCCCGAACATTGTCCGGCAAAAAGCTGGTGAGGAGTGGATTTGAAGTTCACCACAATCTCCGAACTCTTTTCCGGTAATTTCTTTCCTGTAAAGATATAGAACGGGACATCGCTCCAACGCCAGTTATCGATAAACATTTTCATAGCGACATACGTCTCCGTAGTGGAGTCAGGCGCCACATTCTTCTCCTCCCGATAGCCGTCGTACTGGCCACGCACAATCAGGTTGTCCATATCATGCGTCTTATACGGGCGCAAAGCGCGGAACACCTTCACAATCTCGTCACGGATCGGCTCCGGATCGAACACCGAAGGCGACTCCATCGCCGTAAATGCCATCAGTTGCATCAAATGGTTCTGAATCATGTCGCGCAAGGCTCCCGCTCCGTCATAATATTTTCCGCGATTCTCCACGCCAAGTGTTTCCGAAGCACTGATTTCAATCGAATCGATATAATTACGGTTCCACAACGGTTCGAATATGCCGTTGGAGAAACGGAGCACCAAGATGTTCTGTACCGTCTCTTTTCCTAAATAATGGTCGATACGGTAAATTTCCTTTTCATCGAAGATATGAATGAGATGCTTGTTCAGCCGTTCGGCCGATTCGAGGCTCGTTCCGAAAGGCTTCTCCACGATTACACGACGCCAGCCATCCTCGCTTCCGGCAACATTCATCCCGTTTTCTTTCAGGCAGGTCGGAATCAGTTCATACATCACCGGCGGGGTAGCAAGATAATAAATGATCTTATCCGGCAACTGCTGCTCTTGCTGTAACTGATGGATACGATCTTTCAGTTTATGGTATTCGGCGGAATTGGTCGAATCGAACGCAAGGTAAAAGACACGGCGGAGGAAACTGTCCAGTTCGGCTTCGTCCACCTCTTTCTTTTTTAGGGATTCCCGGATATGCACCTTTTCGAAAGCACGGTATTCATCATCGGAATATTCCGTACGGGCTGCTCCCAAAATGCAGAAGCGCTCCGGCAATAATCTCCGAACATGCAGTTCATAGAGCGAGGGCAAGAGCTTCCGCCCTGTCAAGTCACCGGAAGCTCCGAATATAACTAATAATTGATTGCTTGCTGTTTTCATTTGCTTTTTTTAATTTAATGATGTCGGAATCCGTAGGGGGTGTGTTAAATATCGGTATTCATAGGACGCAGACAACGCTGACGAGCGCAGATTAACGCAGATATATTAATTATCAACAAAATAAATCTGCGTCCGTCTGCGTATTCTGCGTCATCCGCGTCCGGTAATGTCAATTTGACACACCTTCAATGGAAAATAACAAATCAGACGCTATACGTGCCCGAAATTGTATTACCTCCCTCTCCGGTCCAATTGGTGTGAAAGAAATGACCACGTTCGCGATCGGTACGTTCGTAAGTATGGGCCCCGAAATAGTCTCGTTGTGCCTGAATCATATTCGCAGCCGAATGCAGCGTACGCAACCCGTCGAAATAGCTTAGGGCCGAACTCATGGCAGGCAAGGCAACACCGCTCAGCGCCCCTTCGGCAACAATTCGGCGCCAGGCGGGAAGAGCATCCTGTATCTTACTGCGGAAAAAGTCATCGAAGAGCAGGTTTTCCAAGTCCGGTTCCTTCCGATACGCATCTGTGATCTTTTGCAGGAAGACGGAACGGATGATACATCCCTTACGCCAGATACGGGCAATCGTCCCGTAATCCAAATCCCAGCCATAATGCTCGGAAGCGCGGCGAAGCAAGGAGAATCCCTGTGCATAAGAAACCAGCTTAGCTGCGTATAGTGCCTGACGAACGTCTTCAATTGAAAGTTGAAAGTTGAAAGTTGAAAGTTGAGCATCGTCTGATAACTTTCCACTTTCAACTTTCAACTTTCCACTATAAAGTCTTGCCGCCTTCACCCGTTCGGAATACAAGGCCGAAAGCAAGCGGGCGTAAACCGCTTCCGTAATCAACGTCAGCGGATCATTCTCGTCCATAGCTGCAATCGCACTCCATTTGCCGGTTCCCTTTTGTCCGGCGACATCCAATATTTTGTCAAGCAACGGTTTTCCGTCTTCGTCACGGAAACGCAGGATATTGGCGGTTATCTCGATCAGGAAACTATCCAATTCCCCTCCGTTCCACTCATCAAAGACGACGGCCATCGCATCGTTGTCCAACCCTTTCCGGTTTTTCAACAGCGAATAGGCTTCGGAAATAAGCTGCATATCGCCATATTCTATGCCGTTGTGCACCATCTTCACAAAATGGCCAGCTCCCCCCGCTCCGATCCATTCGCAACAAGGCGAACCGTCGTCCAGCTTGGCGGAAATCCCCTGCAAGATGTCTTTCACCAACGGCCAAGCTTCCACCGAACCTCCGGGCATCACGGACGGGCCATGCAAGGCTCCCTCCTCTCCTCCCGAAATTCCGGTTCCAACGAAATAAATCCCTTTTTCCTCCAATTCCTTCACACGACGTTCCGTGTCGTGGAAGTCAGAATTGCCTCCGTCGATAATCACATCGCCCGGCGAAAGGAAAGGGAGTAGTTGCGAGATTAGCTCGTCTACAGGATGCCCTGCCTTGACCATCATCATGATGATATGAGGACTTTTTACTGAATCGACCAATTGTTCGATCGAATGCGTTCCGATAAAATGTTTGCCTTTGCCCCGGCCATTGACAAAACGGTCGACAACTCCCTCTTCGCCGGGTACACTCCGGTTATATACGGCAACTGTGAAACCCTTACTTTCCATATTGAGTGCCAAGTTCTCGCCCATCACGGCAAGCCCGATCAATCCTATATCTGCTTTCATATTTTATTTGTTTTATTTTATGTTGAATAAATCATTCAGAGACTCACTCATAGAAGGGTGAGTGAAAATATTGTCACGAAGGAGGACATAATCATTATCCGTACGCATCGCCAACGACACGAGGTTGATGATTTCACTCGACTCGGCACAGAACAGCGTAGCTCCCAATATCTGGTTCGTGTCGGCATCCACAACCGTCTTCAATAATCCTTCCGGCTGTCCGATCGTACGGGTTCTCGGCATCGAGGCTGCCATGACTTTGGAAACTTTTATGTTACGTCCTGTCCGGAGTGCCTGCTCTTCATTCAGACCGACATGTGACAGGGGCGGATCGATAAACACCGAATAGGCAACCGCCTCCCGGTCACCGGTGTTGCGTTTGCCGTCTCCAAAAAGCTCATCACGTATGATACGGTAGTCATCCAACGAAAGATATGTGAACTGCAAACCGCCACGCACATCCCCGATCGCCCATATGTTATCCGTACTCGTATGCAAGCGGTCGTCCACCTCGATTGCCCCACGCTCCGTTAATTTCACGCCGGCAGCTTGTAAGTTCAGCCCTTCGGTGTTCGGGCGGCGTCCGGTAGCCAGCAGGATCGCATCGGCATCGATCTGTTCCGTATCGCCTGTCAGAGCATCCCGGTAGACGACGGTAGCTTTGCCGACATCGTGCCCGATCTCCTGCACAACGGCATTCAGACGGATCGAAATGCCCTTCTTTTCCAAAACAGTCTTGACGGCATCGGCGATATCGCGGTCTTCACGAGGAATAAACTTGTCGCCTCCCTCTAAAACCGTCACATCCGATCCGAAATTGGCAAAAATAGATGCAAACTCAAGTCCGATATAACCACCTCCCACGATCGCCAGACGACGGGGCAGCCGGTCCAGTTCCATGATCGAAGTGCTGGTGTAGACGAAAGGGTTGCCTTCGATTCCTTTTATGTTGGGAATGATGGTGGAGGCACCGGTATTGATGAATATTTTACCAGCTTGCAGTACGATCGTCTCACGATCGGTTTTCACTTCCACTTCCGTTGGGGAAAGAAACGAGGCAACACCGGTATAAACAGTTACCGTCTCTTTGCTGTCGAGATTCTCAAAATTCTTCTGACGCAAAGCAGCCGTGATCTTCCTTTTTTCCTCGATTGCCTTGTGGAACGCATCGGCATATTGCTCGAATGTCGTGAAGTGGGAATACTGCGCCACTTTGGAAAGGTGCACCAATGTCTTAGTCGGAATGCATCCGATATTAATACATGTCCCACCGTACATTTCTTTCGAACGTTCCACTACGGCGACAGTCCATCCGCGGCTGCCTAAATCAGCAGCCAGCGTCTTTCCGCCTTTACCAAAACCAATGATGATTGCATCATACTTTTTCATCTTTTGTTTTTCCTCCTTTTTATTTTCTACTTAAGGAACATTTCCTTCAACCTAATTGTTCCCAATAAGCCTCTATTTATCGTTTTGTTTTTTCTATGGTACAAAAATACACAGCCTTTAGATTTCAGAGGATAGTGATTTTGCCCTAAGATTTGGCAATATTCCCTGTTCTGTCCTTATAAACCGTTTTCCTTTTCAGGGACATGAAAAAACTGCGTCAAAAAGTACAACCGGGAATCCGTCATTTCTCGTAAACTTTAGATACATTTGAATTCACAAATCATCTGAAGTATTATAAGACGGATAAAATGAATAAAATAGTAATAGCCATCGACTCTTTTAAAGGCTGCCTGACCTCGGAAGAAGCCGGGATTGCGGTAATGAAAGGAATCAAAACGATCTTCCCCGATTGCGAAATCTTGCTGTTTCCGATCGCCGACGGAGGCGAAGGAATGTTAGACGTACTCATCTCCGCGACACAAGGGAAATATCGAACCCTGCCGGCACACGGACCTTTGATGGAACTTATTCAGACCCAGTACGGTATTTCGGGAGACGGGCAGACAGCCCTGATCGAGATGGCAGCCATCAGCGGTTTACCTTTGGTTCCCGAAGAAAAAAGGAATCCGATGCTGACGACTACTTACGGGACGGGGGAACTGATTCTCGATGCCCTCGAACAAGGTTGCCGCCGCTTTATCGTGGGCATAGGCGGCAGTGCCACCAACGATGCAGGATTAGGGATGCTGCAAGCTTTAGGATTCCGTTTTCTGGACAAGCGGGGAAATCTGTTGGGAACAGGCGGCAAGATCATGTCGCAGGTAGCCTCCATTGATACATCTGCCGTACATCCGGCTTTAAAGGAAACCCGCTTCACAATTGCCTGCGATGTACACAATCCCTTCTGCGGGTCTGATGGAGCTACTTATGTCTTTGCTCCGCAAAAGGGAGCCGATGCCAAGATGGTCAAAGAACTGGAAGCCGGTATGCAGGCGCTTTCACAGGTTATCCGGTCGGCCACAGGCAAAGACATTTCGAATATCCCCGGAGCCGGAGCAGCCGGAGGAATGGGCGGAGGTTTCCTCGCGTTCCTAAATGCCGAGTTGAAACCGGGTATCCGTCTGATGCTTGACGCACTGGACTTCGGTAAGAAAATAAAGGGGGCCGACCTGATCTTTACCGGTGAAGGACGGGCCGATCGGCAAACGGCAATGGGGAAAGTGCCTTCCGGTATCCTGGAAGAGGCCCGGAAACAGAATATTCCTGTCATCGTACTTGCAGGAAGTATAGAAGATGCGGATCAGATGAACCGGGCCGGCTTTCAGGGGGTATTCTCAATCACCCCCGGTCCAGTCTCCTTAGAGAACGCTATGAAGCCGGAGTTTGCCAAAGAAAATATCCGTAGACTGGTGACTCAGATTTGTTCGGTAATCCATCCGTTCAGAAATTCTTTTTCTCGTCGATAATATATTCCGGACGTGCTTTGATCTCGTCAAACAAGATGCCGACATACTGGCCCAACACACCGACCGTCAACAATTGGACACCTCCAAAGAAAATAACGGAGGTCATGATAGAGGTCCAGCCCGTTTCTGCATTACTAAAGCCGTATATCTTGCCTAAGGTGAACCAGACGGCCAGTATGATACCGACCAATACGGCTATAAAACCCAAGCTTGTCGCCAGGCGCAACGGCTTCTTGGAGAAATAAAGCATGGCGGTGGTAGCAAACTTCCACATCTTGCTGAACGGGTATTTTGTCTCTCCGGCGATGCGTGCCTCCCGTTCATAATAAAAAGGAACCTGTTTGAATCCAACCCAACTGATCAGTCCGCGAATATATTTTCCCCGCTCCTGAAAACGGTCGAACTGATCCATCACCTTCCGGTCTATCAGGCGGAAATCACCTGTATCTAACGGGAAATTCACATCACTCATATAGTTCAGCATACGGTAAAAAGCTTTCGCTGTCACTTTTTTGAAAAGCCCTTCCCCTTCGCGGGACTTACGGACGCAATAAACCACGTTCGCCTGTTCTTTTTCCTGCAATTCAAGAATGGAAGGGATGAGTTCGGGAGGATCCTGCATATCGGCATCCAGGATGACAGCCAAGTCGGCATCACAATTATTGATACCTGCCGTAACAGCCGGCTGATGTCCGAAGTTACGGGAGAAATGGATCACCTTCACCTGCGGATCGGAAGACGCGATCTCGTCCAACATCAGACGCGTCCGGTCCCTACTGCCGTCGTTGATATAGATAATTTCCGTTAAAACAGAGAGCTTCTGCAACGCCTCCCGTGTACGCCGGTATGATTCGGCAATGACTAACTCCTCGTTATAACAAGGGACTATGACCGAAAGTTTCTTCATCTGCATTTAAGCCTTAAACGTATAAAACTTATTCATGATAAAATTAATCACCGTGTAAAAAGCCATTGCTATCAATTGGTTATAATAAGGATCGATCGATAGGAGTGGATTCAGGACATACACTAAAAGCCCCAATTGTAACAAATAGCACACCCCGAACACGACTCCGAAACGAGCGGCACTGCCGATCCATCCAGCCGAACTCCGGAATGTCCATTGCTTATTCCATATAAAACTATTCAATACACCTGCTATATAACCGACCATGTTCGAAACGACATCCGAACATCCGAATAACTTCATCATGATCCAGATGACAACGGCGGTTATCACCGTATTACTCACTCCCACTATACCATATTTAATGGCTTGCTTGACTGTTTCCTCCATTCTTTTTTATAATCTCTTCCACTTCCTCGGCCGACAGCTCCTTCACGTTCGTTATCGTGAAGACCTGCGAAAGAAAGTTCCCATACTGGTTACATTCGTTGATCACCTTATCCAGCGTTTGCTTGATATCTGTCCGGACCGGGATCAGGAAAACCAGTTCCACATGTTTTTCACCTATTGTCAACCGCTCGATTTCACAATCCGCATTTTCCAGAGAGTAAGGAAATTCACGTTCGATCACTTTCTTCTGATACTCCAGGAACGGTTTCAGTTCATTCGCCAGGATCAGCACATAAAAGCGCAACTTTTCCCCTCTTCCTCCCAAGCCGGTAGAGATGTAAATCTGCTTCTCATCCGACAGCTCGGATTCCAGAGCGATACGGCTTTCCATCAAAGCCATATATGCCCAATCCGCCACATCCGGGTCCGGAGCTTGGGCATATTCTTCCAGTATCCGGTATGCTTTTACCTGCCGTGAGGTAGCAAGCATAGACAATACATACTTCTTATGTTCCGTAGTCGATTCGGGATCGTCCAGACTATCCTCGAAAACCGAAAAATCCATTTTCGAAATATCCGGCTTATCCTGATCTTTCCTGATCTTTTCCGAATATTTAAAATACTCCATCTGCCGTTCTACGGGTACACGCTGTTCTAATATATGGAAATGTCCGTCAATCTTACTAAAAGAGTCCCGGAACTTCTTGAAAATATCATTATCCTCTTTCATAAAGCCTGCTTTTTAGTTTTGTACATATCCAATAAACAAGAAACTAAGACAAATGTAAGGCTTTTTCGCGATAAATAACTTATAGCTGGGATAAAACACATCAAAATTATTGTAACTCCACCCGGAACCACTCTTGTTTTAGACTCTGGCGTCATGCTCCGGCATAAATAAGGAAGCCCAACCCGATCACAAACAGGACAAACATTCCGGCATTCAGGTAATCCGAAGAACGTGGAGCTCCTCTGAATTCATGCCATATTAAAATCCCCCAAAGTGCCGATACAAGCGTCGCCCCCTGTCCCAAACCGTACGAAATGGCAGCCCCGGCTTTCTCCGAAGCGATCATGCTGAAAGACTGACCGATGCACCAGATAACACCTCCCAACATACCCACCAAATGCGTTTTGGCATTCCCTTTGAAATAACCGGAGATAGAAACAGGCCCACCTTCCACCGGACGCTTCATGGCAATCGTATTAAACAGGAAATTACTAATAAACACGCCTAAAGAGAAAATAAACACAGCGGTATAAGGTGTCAGCTTACCCGGTGAGGGCTCTGCAAAATTGCCCAAATCCATCGAAGCCGCAACAAAACGGTAGAAGAAAGCCATGATCACACCTGCTGCGATAGAAATGAAGATACCCTTGCCCGATACTTTCTTCGATCCGACCAACGCTTTCTTATACGCGAACCCGTTCAACAGGATGGCAACCGTGATCAGGGCTACGCCGATAAAGATGTACAAAGGTTCTCCTTTAGCCGCTCCGAAATAGTTAACCAATACGCCCAATACCAACGCCAGCCCGATCCCGACCGGAAAAGCCACCGACATGCCGCAAATCGCAATAGCTGCCGACAGCAAGATATTGGCAGCATTAAAGACAATGCCACCCACGAAAGCACTCCCTAAAGATCCCATATCGGCTTGTGCCAAATTAAATAGAAACCCTTGTCCCTCAGAGCCGAAACTACCCAGTGTAAAAGCGGAAAAAATGGAAAAGAGCAACACGCCGATCACATAATCCCAATAAAAAAACTCATACCGCCAAGTCCTCGAGACCAGCTTTTGTGTATTTCCCCACGATCCCCAGCAGAGCATCGTGACAACACAAAACAGGATCGCCAATGAATAATCTTGTACTATAAACATAACTTTCTTATTTTGAGACAGGTTGATGCATCATATAATTTTCAATCAGAACAGCCATTTCCGCCGCCGGCACTTTCTCGATCAAGCGAAGGTCTCTGCCTTTCCCGTCCGGTGTCCAGCTATTGGCTCCTTCATCATTCACGACACGGAATGTCCCGCGCTCTACATTATAATAGGGTTCATACCCCTTGACGGCCACCAGCACAGCCGTAAGGTCCCAGCTCATCCGGCCGTCCGGATCACCTTCGGCAAAACAAAGCAAATAGGCGTCTTTCACCGGGCTGCCCTTCACATCCATCTGCACCAGCTTCTTTCCGGTAAAGATCACATTCCCGATTTCGAAACCACTGAATATGATTTCTGTAGGCCATTGCTCCGCCACTACACGGGATGCCGGAGTATCGCAATAGACATTAAATTCTTTCCCTTCAGGAAACAAACCGGCCATCGAGACCACGCGTTTCACCTTCTTAGCAACTAAATCACGGCCGGAAAGCGGACTATACTCGTCACCACCGGAAAGCAAAAGGTCCTTTAGATTGGTGAAAAAGCCGATCGTACAGACCACAACGCTGCTATCCGGCTGCGTACTTAAAATCCGGCGATAGACCTTCACTGCATCCGGAGCATCCGAGGTTTTTGCCGTTTCATGTGGATAACGATCCGGAAGCTCTTCGGTCCACTTCGTCTTATGCCAAGTGGTCAGCGAAGCACCTCCTTCGCTTTTCGGAGCACCGACAGGGATATCCGGCCGGTTGAAATAGGTGTTCAGCACTTCTATGCAGGGTACGACATGCTCGTCCTTATTGGACGAAACAGTCGCTAAAATATTCACTTGCCCGCTATCTGCCAACGCATGCATCAGAGCCATCGCACCTACATCGTCATAATCCGGCCCCAAGTCCGTATCCAGTATCAGATTGACAGGTTGCACCATTGTTTCTTCCGGAGCAGTAGCAGCCGGTTTTCCAGAACAGGCCGCCAGCAAAGCAGCCAAACAGATAAAAAGAATTGATTTCTTCATGTTATTAAATTTATAAATGTCACATATTGTTCATCGGCAGCACACACATAACCTTTAAGCACGATTCCGGTTCCGTCAAGCACGATTAGCAACAAAATAAGATTTATATCAACCAAAAATATCCACTTCGTTCCTATAAGGAGCAGACGACTGCGCCCCAACACGTGTCACCGAAATAGCCGAAGCCTTGCAAGCGAACCGGGCGGCTTCTTTCAAGCTTCGCCCTTCGGACAAGGCGACAGTCAGAGCACCATTGAACACATCGCCGGCAGCAGTCGTATCGACAGCTTCCACTTTCAGGGCAGGAACCATCTCGGCCTTTCCGTTGCTATAAATAAGTGCACCTTTCGATCCCAGCGTAATAATGACATGCTGCACTCCCATTCCCGAAAGGGCACGGGCGGCTTCACCAGCCGATGATTCATCTGTGATCTTCACGCCGGTAATCATTTCCGCTTCCGTTTCGTTCGGCGTGATCAAATATAAATGACGGAGCAGATCCGCCGGTAACGGATGTGCCGGAGCTGGATTCAAAATCACTTTCTTCCCTTTTTGCCAAGCGATATCAGCGACAAAGCATACGGTTTCCATCGGAACCTCCAGTTGCATCAAGACTAGATCGGCTCGTTCGATAGCCTCCTCCGCCTTCTCCAGGTCAGACGGCAGAAGGTTGGCATTCGCACCCGAAGCGACGACAATGCAGTTTTCCGCTTTTTCGTCCACTGTGATCAACGCTACGCCGGAAGGGTTCCCGGAATCCGAAAAGACATAAGAGGTATTAATGCCCTCCTCCTCGAAAAGTTGCTGTGACTGGTGACCGAAAATATCGCTTCCAGTCTTGCATATAAAAGTGACGGGACCTCCCAGACGTGCTATCGCCACAGCCTGGTTTGCCCCTTTTCCTCCGGGATTCATAAAGAATGTTCCACCCAAAATCGTTTCACCCGGACGAGGCAAATGAGCGGCCTTTATAACCATATCGGTATTGCTGCTACCGACCACCAGGATTTGTCGCTTGGATGTTTGTGTTGTGTCCATGTTCTATTTCGTATTAAATTATGAAGCGTTACAAATATAATACATATATCACTTCTTTTTTCCACATAATTCTTTGGGAAAGATAAACCCAAATCTTACTTTTGTAAAAAGTATACACAGACATATAACTTACAGACAAGCAGATAAGTTTATGAAACAGGCCACAAAGCTCAACCAGATCATCCTATTGATTCAGTCGCTTTCCAAAGCGGAAAAACGATATATCCGTCTCTATACCAACCTGCAAAACGGGGATAAACATTATATGGTTTTATACGACCTGGCCTGTGAAGGTTTCTCCGCCGAACAAATATACGAGAAGTTTTGCAGCGAAGTGAACGAAAAAAGCTTTGAGATGGCGGCCAAACATCTTTATCGGGTACTATTGGATTGCCTTGTCCTATTGCGGGAAAAACAGGACATACAGACGACAATTTTCAATTATATCACAAAAGCCGGTATCCTTTTCGAACGGGAGCTTTTCAACAATGCATTTGTCGAATTGGAAAAAGCAAAGAAGCTGGCCACTACATATGAAAACGACCCGCTGCTCCTCCTGATCTATCGTACGGAATTGAAATATCTGAGCACGCTCGGCTTCGAAGGCATCAGCGAGAAAGAGCTGGTCGGCAAGCAAATGCAAATCAACGACGTGATGAAATATGCCCGCAACACGAACCTCCACCTGCAACTATACGATATTTTGAAACACCGCATCATCTATAAAGGGTACGCCCGTTCGAACAAGCAAAAAGAGAATCTGAACGATCTTGTTTTAAGCGAACTGAACCTGATCGCCAACCATTCCTACCAGGGATTCGAGGCACACAAACTTCACCTGTTGTTCCAGGCTACCTATTACCTGAATGCTGGAAACTATAAATCGGCAATCCGTTTCTACCAGGAACTGATCGCGCTTTTCGAAGCGAATCGGCATCTGATCCTCAACCCGCCGATCTACTACCTAAGTGCTATAGAGGGGGTACTGAACAGCCTGCATGTTGCCGGATTATATCGGGAAATGCCTTTTTTCTTATCCAAACTGAAAGAAATCGGCACAGGCAACCACCCTACAGAGTTCCTGATGGAAGTACAAGGACACTCCTACCTGTATGAACTTTCGGGATTGCTCAACACCGGACAATTTGAAGCGGCAACGCATCTTGCCGAAGCCCATACCGACTTTTTATCAAAGAAAGCATCCATGACCAGACCAGAAACCCAGCTAAAGCTGGCTCTTTATTCTTCCATCCTTCATCTTTGCCTGGGAGAACCGTCAAAAGCTCGCAAGAGTATGAAAAAGATACTCGGCTCCGACAAATCCTTCCACACATTGCCGTCCTACAAAACAGCCCGCCTCGTCAACCTCCTGATCCAAGCGGAACTGGGGAACTATGACTTTTTTGCAAACGAAATAAGCTCCATCAAGCGGACAATCAGCTACGAGAAGCAGATGTATATCACCGAAAAACTACTTTTCCGCTTCCTGATGGCCCACCCCTTGCCCATCTATAGAAAAGATCGGGAAAAGTTGTGGGCACAATACCAAAAGGATATCACACGTATCCGACAGGACAAATATGAAAAACAGCTTCTCAAGACCTTTGATTTCACAGCTTGGATTGAGAGCAAACTAACAAACATCCCCTTCCGGGAGATTTTGTATTCTGAATGATCCGGTTATACACGGATCTTATGTCCGCTTAACGCATAATAGAAAATCATCAGATATGCAGGGAAACAGATCCAGTAGGCCTGCTGCAAATCACCGAATTCATCGGCCAGCCAGCCGAACAGTAACGGGAAGATGGCACCGCCCACAATAGCCATTACCAACAAGGAAGAACCGGTTTTGGTGAATTTTCCCAAATCCTTCATTGCCAATGGCCACAGAGCCGGCCACATCAGAGAATTGGCAAGACCTAACAGCGCGACAAACCAGATAGAAACATGTACAGGAAGGAATACGACCAACAAAGAGCTGGCCACACCGATAATCGCACAGATAAACATCGCTTTCTCCTGTGAAATATATTTCGGGATGAAAAATACGCCGACCAGATACCCAGCCACCATACCGATCACCGTATACGAAGTGTAGACCTGCGGGTCCGCCAGTCCGATCGATTTGGCATAATCCACGATACTTGCCATCGCGAGTGTTTCTACGCCGACATAACAGAGCAACGATACCAGCCCCAACAATAGGTGCGGGAACTGCCAGATGCTCGTCTTGTTGGAGGCATAAGCAGAGGCAGCCGACTCCGTATCGTTTTCATCCTCTCCTTCCGCTTTTACTTCCGGCAGCGGGACAAATGCAACTAGAATTCCCAAAACGACAAAAATACCGGAAATGAAATAGAACGGCATCTTGATATCTTCCAGTTTCACGTCGCTCAGGTTCAGGAATACGCCAAGGAAAATCGGAGCGATCGCCCAAGCAGCCTTATTGGCAATCCCCATCATACTCATACGGGTGGCAGCACTTTCCAACGGGCCCAGAATCGTAATATAAGGATTCACAGCTGCCTGCAACATCGTATTACCGATACCGCTTATGAAAGAGGCAAGCAGGAACATGGAAAAACTCTTATTTTCGGCAGATGGAATAAACAAATACAATCCGACGGCAAAAAACAGAAAAGACAGGATCATCGTCTTCTTATATCCGATCGCCTTGATAATAAGTCCGCAAGGATAACCGAAAATAACAAAAGTGGAGAAAGTCGCTGCCAAAACCAGGTATGATTCAGCAGTAGTCAGATCCAATGCAGTACGCAGGAACGGAATAATCAATCCGTTAATACCTAAGGCGAAGCCAATCATAAAGAAAAGTACGCCAATAACAACCAAAGGGAATAGATACCCTTTTGAAGCAGAGTTTGTGTTTTCCATGTTTATTTGTTTTTACGTTTATAAAAGATTTTCGACAAATGTACAGATATTTTCCCAATAGCCGGTGTCAGAAGGTTCATTATTTCTAAACCGGACACAGATTTTGCTGACGATGTAAACGAACAGGTTAGTGTATATCAGCAAAAACAGTAATCCGGGGCATAATATCGGTAATTTATCTACAAAAAGAAAAAGAATACATGCCGACCTTTGCAAAAAATTCAATGCAATAAATTCAAAAATATGCCGGCCAATGCCATTTTTAGCGGCATACCGGCCCAATCAATACGGAAGATATGAAAAAAATAATAACATGGGCATTGTTGATGGCTGGAGCCACGGCAATGGAGGCTGGAAACAGGATAATTGAAGAGAATATAATTCAAACTGATAACAAGAATATAGTAATGGAAAACTTAGAATTGACAAAAGAATGGGATAAGATTTTCCCGAAGAGCGATAAAGTGAATCACAGTAAGGTAACGTTTCGCAACCGCTATGGCATCACGCTTGCCGCCGATATGTACAGACCAAAGAATGTAAATGGAAAAATGGCGGCTATCGCGGTATCCGGCCCATTCGGAGCTGTGAAAGAACAAGCGGCAGGCCTCTACGCACAGACAATGGCCGAACTCGGTTTCCTGACCATCGCCTTCGATCCCTCCTACACCGGAGAGAGTGGTGGAACACCCCGCTATGTAGCCTCTCCCGATATTAACACCGAGGACTTTTGCGCAGCTGTGGATTACCTCTCTACCCGCGATGATGTCGATCCCGAACGCATTGGTATCATCGGTATTTGCGGATGGGGAGGTATGGCGCTCAACGCTGCCGCGATCGACACCCGCATCAAGGCCACAGTCACTTCCACGATGTACGATATGAGCCGGGTAAATGCAAACGGTTATTTCGACTCCATGAATGCCGACCAGCGCCATGAACTTCGCCGCCAGCTCAACGAACAACGTACGGCAGACGCGAAGAACGGCTCATACGCACTCGCCGGTGGAGTGATCGATCCACTGCCCGATGATGCTCCCTGGTTTGTAAAAGACTATCACGACTATTATAAGACCAGCCGTGGTTATCACAAACGCTCACTCAACTCCAACGGAGGATGGAACAAGACATCGGCTCTTTCATTCATCAACATGCCCCTACTCGCTTACAGTAACGAAATCCGCAGTGCCGTACTCGTGATACATGGTGAGAAAGCCCATTCCCGCTATTTCAGCGAAGACGCATTCAAAAAACTGACGGGTGACAACAAAGAGTTACTGATCATCCCCGGTGCCAGCCATGTCGACCTTTACGACAACCTATCGGCAATCCCGTTTGACAAAATCGAACATTTTTTTCTTGAATATTTGAAATAATAAAATAGGCAATCACGTCACAGCATGAACTCTTAGTTTGCGATATATACTGTCATACTATCATAGTTTCGACATATCCATTGAATATCAATAAATACAGGAATGATAGCAGCAAATTTAACTATCATTCCACTATCATGATTTGTCTGTTTCCTTTGGGTTGATCCGGAAAGTAGCGGACAAATTTAGCACAAAACAGGTAGAAATTTCCACCAAGCCCCCGTTCAAGCTCAATTCCGCCCCCCATCTATACGGCTCCCGGATCCGGATGTCGAAGGTAGCGAGGCCCGGATGTCAAAAGGGAAAAGCAGGTAGTTGCTTAATAATAAGCTATATACTTTGGTAAAAAATATGCTTGATGTTATGATAGTATGATAGTAGAAAAAACAACTGTCATACTATCTATCATTCTATATATCCATTGATTTTTAATGGATTGATAACAGAGTATGATAGTATGACAGTTGTTTTTCCAATGATAGCTTTCAATTAGCGGACGCTTATCTTGCTTTTCTCCGTACAGCTTTCACTTTCCGCACATACGATATAAAATCCGGTAGGCAACGAGAACTGATGCACCGTCGTGCTCAGATGATCGAATATGGAGACCACCTTACCGGAAAGATCGTACACACGCACGCTCTTCAACAGGTCTCCCGCCGTAGAGGCCACTACCACCTGTCCCAGCATCGGCGTATAGACGCGTATCTGGCTTTCCACCTGGATGCTACGTGAAACATTCAGGAAATAACGGCCATGCGTAGCCCCCGGCACCGTCACTTCCGCATTGCGCGAATCGATCAAGATCTCTTCATTCTTCAAGGCGTCATAGAGGTAGAGAGAGTCGCCGAAGTGTTCGAGGCCGGCAAAGCGCAACGTTACATCCGACTCATCTTCACTATAAACGCCCAACGGGATATTAGCCATTTCGGGGGTTACATTGATACAGGTGGCTTGCGTACCGGCGATCGAGTAAACAATCGGGGTTGCCGGATGATTGACATTCAGCAATATAGCCACATCTTCCTCCTTTTTATATCCGACCTCGGCTTTTTCTCTTTGAATCAGCGAGAGGGAACTTTTACGTCCAGAGCGTTCAGCCTCAATATATAGAGAAGGCACAACGCTTAAGGGAACGGACTTTGTCATTGCCTCTTCTTCTGAAGAAATATTGTCGGCAAGCATCATGTCTGTGGAATATTTCAAACCTTCTATTGCAACAACTTTCGTTACAGGCTCTTCACGAAACACAAAGAAACCTTGCATTGGAGCCACACAACCAGCCGTTGCCTCTTGCATATTTGAAAGAATACCTTCTTCAGAGACACGAGTCACAACAGTTTCTCCTTTTTCATTCAAGAGCCAATAAGTTGATCCTAAATTATTCTCTTTTAAGAATACTTCCATATTCAAGTAAGTCATAAAGGGATTACCTGCCAAGAAATATTTATTGGCATCTGTTTGATTTTCCAAATTAACTGTAATAGTTTTTTCATCCTTACCTAAACTCAGCTGGCCATAGTTATCACCTCTTGTAATACTCTGAGTATTCGGCTTCTCTGGAGTAGATTCACCATTTGAATAATAATCGTATGAAGTATCACCCTTTGGCAGTCGGACTAACGAAGTAGTTCCATTATCCGGTAAATTCTCTACATGAACAGAGAAACCGGAACCTGGGGTATAAAATACCTCGGCATCATTATATTCCGTACTCCAATTAGCAGATATATACGAATCATGAGTATCCGGATCTGGGTTTTGTCCTTCATTCCGGAAATACAAAACAGCCGTATTGTCCCACTTCCGCTGATAATAGGCCGGAGCGAAACGGTTGTTCTTATTCGGGTCAAACACGATCGGAGCAAAAGCATCTGTTACCTGTCGTCCACTATCGGTTTTGGGCGAATACATATCGCCGGCTACTACACCTTTAAGCGGTGAAGAAAGCAGATACCACTGGTCTTTTTCCATTTCAAACTCTACGCGGGCCGTGTCGTAGGTCAGGTATTGCTGGCTCATCAAGGTAGCGTTGGGTTTGAAGTAAATCTCATCGCAGGTGTTGGCATAGAAGCGTTTTGCAATGAGGTCGTCACGGTCAACCATCAAATCGAGCTCGATATTGTCGGTTGCTGAATTTCCTTCTTCCTCCAAATCTTTTATTGTAAAAGGAGTAACATCTTCTTCCCATTTTGTATCCAGCAAAATCGGGTTCTTTCCTTCCTGCGGAATCATCACTTTTGTGAATGCCATAGGGGAGAAAGATTCTGTATGAGTTCCGTTAGGATCTTCTTCTTTTTTATATAACTCTTCAAAAGTTGCTCGTCTCCAGTTTGCATCATTATTCCAGTTGCGGCTATCTTCCGATCCTGCCCAAGTCACATATTCCGGAACAATCTTGATCTTGAAATTGATAAAACCATCGCAAAATTCTTGCAGATAGTTGTTCTCCACATCGTATTCATGGAATCGTACCTGCAATTCGTATTCGAAACCTTCGCGGAAGGTTAGACCATGCAAACGACTATCCTGATCATTTGTGAAATCGATAAATCGGAGGGTCAACAATTCTTCCTCCCGTTCATCTTTATACGCAACAATAGATTCCAAAACTGCTACTTGTCCAGCGTTCTTCCATTCCGAGTCAGTAGATTCACCGGTAAATATGATATCGTAAAAATCTTTACCCACTTCTCGGGCGAAACCTAAATGGTCTACTTTTTTAAGCTCTTCCTCTTCTTTCGGAGAAAATACGACCTTGCGAATAGGAATTGTCAGTTCCTCTTCTCGACTGTTTTCAATATCCTTCAATCCCAAACGTATGGCCGGTTGGAAACCCTCTTCGTAATCAATCTCATCAAGTCCCAACCAGGCTTCCGGAACATTTTCGTTCACCTTGATTGTGAAATCTTCAGGTTCTGTACAGATAACATAGCTATATGTACTTCCATATTCGATTGCCCGTCTGTTGGGGATGGCAACTATATCTCTTCTGGTATCTGTTACGCTGAAATAAAAGCCGTTTTCGTCGAGATATAATAAACTGTCATTACATAGTTTTAACAGATAATCTTTATACTCAAAGTCTATCATATCTTTTAAATCAGCAACCGTTCCTCTGAAGTCTTTACTTTCACCACACTGTTCATGGAAAGCATCCAATGCTGCCTCCAAAGAGACAGAAGTACCGGTAAGATCAGTATACGTTTTATCCTTCATGGTTCCCACATACCAATCTATCGGAACATCCTTTCCGGTTAAAGAGTCTTCTTTCCCCTGATAGTTAAACTTCAATTTGGCGGACAGATTCACAGAACTGAATGAACAAATAAAGGCATCATCAATCTCGGTTTCAGTATCAACGAAAATAGAAAGACCGTTGTAGGAAACTTTGAAATCGGCAACAGGGAAACATTCGTCCATTCGAACGAGTCCATTATTCAGATAAAAGTCTTCATCTTTAAACAGACCGACATGATATTGCGTACCTTCTTCCAGTTTGTCATTCTCGTGATCGATCTCACTTTCCGTACCTTCACCATCCGCTTGTGTTTGCTCGGGGGCATCTACCGTTTTCGTAACATGGGCCAGCGAGATCACTCCCCGACTCTTGTCCGCAACCGTTTGCCAAGATAACTGGATAGGGGTCATACCTAAACTGGTGAAAAAATATTTAGATAGCTCGATAAACTTTTCGTGTTTAATAATCGTCGCTGTATCTATAGGATTACTATTATATAAATCATCTATTATGTCAAGTTCCTTTGCTTTTTCTGCTAACTCCGCTGGTGTTAAAACAGTATTCGGTTTATCTGTTTTGCTATACCTTTCATACAAACCCTTATAATCCAGAATAGCCTTAAGTTTTCTTCTTCTACTCTCTTCATAGAGATGCGTATCAATCAGATCCGAGTCATTTATATTATTCCATGCATTATAATAATCTTTCTTTGTCGAAACGACTACACGTCCATGCGAAGCGCGATCGCCATTATTGTTATAATCCAAAAACAACCAATGGACGCTATCTGCACGCGCATTGAATTTATACTCATCTGTGAACGAATAATACACATTAAACTCATGATCTCTCAGCCCCAGATGCAAAAGCTGCTTCATCCAGGAATCCTGATCAGGGTCTACCTTTGTTTCGTCGGAACTTTCAGCCGTCTTTCCATAAACACCTAATATGTGTTCATATCCGGTACGCACCACGAGATCATTCTCATCACAAGCCTCCTCACGTTCCACATACAGCTCCGGATTCATTTTGTAAACCCGTATATCGTCGACCGCGAAGTCCGCACCATTCGAATGGCGGCAGTTGTTGGCTATTTCCAGCAGGTAAGAGTTATAAGTGGCCTCCCCCGGTTTGATCGTGAAATAGAAATATACTTGTTGCCATTCGGCCTCTAAAGGATTACTTTCTGTTGCAGATTGGCTAACAGTAGCCGTATCAGGCACTTGCCTGGCTGTTCCTGTATAGAATTTATTCAGAATAGTCTCTTCTCTCTCTTCATTTTCTTTTTCTGTTATTCCTTTAAAGGTAAACCCAAGATCAGCAGCGATAGAACCTTCTGACTTTGACTGCAAATTACAAACCCAAGCCGTAACCAAAAGACGGGTTCCCTGGCATAACGCACCACTATCCACTGGCAATTTTACAATTACCCCGGGTATTTCTGTCGCATCCACATACATGAAGAAACCCATTTCCGACTCATTCCCTGAATGAATTTTATTATGTTCATAATGACGATCGTGAACCTTGACAAAATAATCACCACCCTCCTTACCATTCTTAGTTGCTTGAGCGAACCAATCAAAATACTTTGCATTTTTATCAGACACTCCTTGAACATTCAATGTCTTAAACAGCGCATATTCTCCACGATAAACGCCTCTTGCACCGCTGGCTCTACCCACTCCTTCTACTCCTGGCACACCATCATAAGCAAAAGACGCACTTACCGCATATTCTGATGCATCAGGAAGCAATGTGCTGGAGCGATAATTTTTTTCAGCATCACCTTTAAGGCCTATGAGTGGGGTATAGTCCACCTCCCCATTAGGAGGTGCATCAAATGTAATGGAATTCAAGAGTACATAATCTCTTTCTATTACACTTTGATACCTCGCTTTATAATTGTTATCCAGAGGACTTTCAGCAGCAGCCTTTAACTCCCGTTCTGTCTTGAAATCAGCAAAAGGCTCCAAATAAACTGTTAGAAGTGAGACCGGATACCATTTGTCAACATCAGTATACTCATCTTTTTTACGACCGACTTCCGCCGTTATATAAAATTGCTTTTGCTGAAGTGTTCCTTTAGCAGTTGCAGCATCTTTCCCCAAACCCTGGCAAAAGAAAATATTAGGCCATTCTACGGTACCGCCACCAGTCACATCGCCCCAACCCTTTTTCCATTGCATTAACTCGGTAACAAACGTGCCGTCCGGTCCAAGAAACTCCGCAGGATTGCCCGAAGCGTCATATACTTTCCACAGCACAGCATTGGCACAAGCCTGATAATCGACATCACCATTAAACGTTCCACTCGGAATATAATAATTATATAATGGCTCTACTAAACGGAAACTCGTATTACTTCCATTCTCATTATATGGAGTATGTATTTCAAATTGTTCAAAAAAACCGGCTTTATTCAACAGCTCTGTATCTGTTGAACTACTACTCTGCCGACGCTCCTCCAAAGCCTTTTGCAGCCTATCAGAGCTATTCTCTGCATGTTTAATGATATATTTATGGCGTATGGTTACTTGAGAAGGGGGGAACAACGTTATATTGCCCTCTGCGTCTGTTACCTCTTTCGCTCCCAGCATACTGCTTGCATCCCAATATAAGGTTACTTCTTCATCTTTCTCCATCCTTTCATCCGCTGTATAGTAGATATAACACAAACTTACTGGCATAGGAGTAGTACCATTTGATGCCTTTGTTTTATAAAAAGCAACTCCATTATGATAGTACTGAAAACCACCATCAGCAAAATCTATATGATTCTTATACCACAGATAGTCCTTCTCTGGAGAATGCCAAGCAATATATCCACTGATACCTTCAAGTGAATTAGCTTGCTGATATATCTTGATTTTTTCACCCGGCAACGCGTATAAAGTATCAACTTTCTCATGGCGGATATTGTTTTCATCTATGATTACCAAAGACTTATCCAACGGTTTTTGATAGATAGTATACGTATACTTTTTTACATTTGCCATCTTGGATATATCCAAAATAGAGGCTGCTTGTTGTATATTGTCCCCCACCTTTAAAAGACCTTTACCATAATAAAGGTCACAAACAGTTGTATCAGGGTCAGTGCCCACTGTAGAACCTACTTTAAAAGAAATATTCAATGTATCCTTTGTCGTGGTTCGGTACCAGACTGCTATTTTTTTACCATCCTTGGTTTTATATTCCCTTGGAGCTCCATTTCCCCCAGCTGTAGTTAAACCTTCAAAGCTTATATTATCATCAATCACAAGACACGCATAGTCATAATTTCCCAACTTGTCGTCTTTAGTATTTTCAAACGGATTTATGTTCAAGGAAAACTTTCCTGTTACTGTTGTGTCTTTACTGGATTCTGCCACCTCACTTTCTGGATACATTACATTTACTTTACTTAAATCATTCCAATACTGTCTTGGATGTTTCAACACTCGTGTATCCTCAACTACAACTTTATATCGTGTTACTTCTGATGGTTTATAGAAAAATCCTCCGGTTTGGCCAACCACAACATTACCATTGTTATCGGGGTTCGCATATACACACTTATAATTATCTTTCGTACTTACTTCTAATATAAACGTATCCGGCCCAAGTATATTTGTAGCAGTATAAGTATTTTTGTTCTTTGTTAAATCAACATAAGTATCTACATAATACCAAATACAATAATCATGATCTTGATATGGACGCATCTGTGTATTCACTGTATCATTACTATATGTAGATGATACAATCCTACCAATCGAGTCAGACCTATTAGCACTTTCCCTATATACACAATAATAGGTATACGCAGAGTCCGGTATCTGAGACAAGTCTAAGTCACAGCTCTGTTGTTCTCCTATTTCAACAGTATCTATGATGAGTGGCTCACCACTAACAACTTTAAAGGGCTCCGGTTCTTCAACTACCACATTTAATGAACCATTACCTTTCCCCCAAAAACGCCAATACGCATTAGGATGTTTATGCGGTGGCTGCACCTCCTCTTCCCCCGCCTTCGTCAACTTCTTCCATCCATCAAAAACATCACCGCCTTGCGTCGCAGCAGTAATCAGCGAAGCGGCGAGGATACAGATTCCGATTATATAATTGATTCGTTTCATATATGTGCGTATAAATTCATGTTATTAATTTCCTGTGTTTTCCCGTTCACGTACAAGGTAGATTGTGTAGCTTAGGGTACGGTCTAACAGTTTGATTTTCAGGGACAGGATGGCTGTTCCATAAGCGTTTGTGATCGTCGTTGTGATAGTGCCTGTGCCATCGCCAACGGACTCGAGTGTGAGGTCCGATTGGCCATCGCTATCTTTGGCGATCAGGCCGTTCGGATCGTCCACCAACGTGAGGTCATAATCCTTCTCGGTCAGCCCCTCAACCAACTTTCCTGTCACATCCCGCAAATTGAAAAACAGCTCTGTCTTGCCGGCATATTCCAGTGTGCAGGTGAAATCGTCTGCTACACCTGCTTGCATATAGTCGGGATAGCCGGCAATCGGGGCACGGCTGTTGCCGACGGCCAGTTCAAAGGTGTAGTCGCTAATGGTGATCGGGATGATCATGTGGTCGTTACGGCGGATATAGGTGTGGTTGGGCAAAGAGATCGGTTTCGTAACCTTCTCATCGTCCATCGTCATTAATAATGATATTTGGAAACGAGTTGAGGGTGTCTGCTCCCGTGTTGTTGCCAGGTCGGTTTCGTTGACATAATAAATATGGCCGGAACTTTTTGGATAAGTAGGTGTGCTTCCTTCCATTTTTTTCGGTGCTGCATCTAACGTTATAGTTTCGCCGTTCAACACGATAGGTTGTACAATCTCCCCATACGAACCCGAAGGAAGGAAAGGTGCATAGTCTCGTTTATCTTGGGCTTTATAATTACCGACACCATCCTTTTCCATTTCAGTTTCCATCGCCGGGAAAAACTTATGCGGCATCAGATAGACGTTACCATTCTGGAATCCGTCCATCTTGATTTCTTCGATTACGACTTCACCTTCATATTTGTTCGTGAACTCGAATTCTATTTTTGCAAACATTCGGTATAGGTCCAATTTCACATATCCTCTCTCTTTCGCAGATACTTCTGTGGAATCCATCAATGCACTCATCGGGATATGGTGTGTTCCATCCACCAAAAGCGGATTCGTCTCCTTCCCGGCGAAAAAACTGACTGCTTGTGTTGTTTGATCATTGGACAGGATTCCGTATGCCGAGGCTCCTTCTGTTAATTTAAGAATATCGGTTATGATAGGATCACTTTCTATCCGCTTTAAATTGGCAAAAGCAAAAACATATTTTTTGCCTTCCTCTACTTCGATATCATCGACCGAAACTTTGTCAACAGATTGCGCTGTTCCGCTAACGGCTGCTTCCACTTGGTTGGTTACGGCATCGACGACATAGATGTAATAATCGTAGATCCCTTCAAGCTCTTTTGTCGGTGTATAATCATCATCCGCTTTCGTCGCAATATCCCGGCTGTTCAGCTCGATGCTGAGTTTGGGAGTGGCGGGGAGTTCCGGTTCCGGCGTGTTGCCTCCTTCCTCTTTGGAGCAGGAGGCGCACACGGCCGAAAGGAGTAATATATGAATTAATAAATAGTATGTCTTCATAGGTCTGACCTTATATAGGGGGTTATAAATCTGTATCGTTGTTGCGGATCACCCAGTCGTTGACTTCTACGCCGATGCACATATAGATGTAGTCGGGCGTCGGGTCGGGATCAGGGTCGGGATCTGGGTCAGGATCTGGATCTGGATCAGGATCTGGGTCGGGATCAGGACATTCCGGGCAATCCTGCCGTGCGAGGAAAAGCACCAAGGCATACTGGTCCTGACGGTCGAGGAACTCCTGGTCGCTCATGTCCGAATGTTCGAGCATCTTCGTAAGGGCCAGATAGGCATTCAGGTTGACGTTCAGGACCGGGGCTTTCTGTTTTTTGTAGGTGACCAGCAGACGATAGTTTTCGTCTGCCATCAGGCGCATGGTGTTGAGTTCGGCGAGGGCCACTTTCTGCGAGGGCAGGCCGTCGTAGGACGAGACGGCGCCGACTTCCACGTTTTCGCGGAGGTAAGGCAGGTAGGTGATGCTGTCGTCGTCCATCAGTTGGTTCTTATGGTGCATGTGGCCGTTGTCTGCCGTGATGGAGAAATCAAAGTCGTCGACATTCAGGCTTTCGCCGTTCGCGTCCTGGAGGATCAGACGAACTTTGTTTGTATTTTTTGCCAAATTGACGATTTTTTCGCCGGTCTGGTCTTTTTCGATGGTCAAAGTGTCGAGGGCATGCCAAAGGCCGCACAGCTCGTTCGGGTTGTTGCGGTTTTCGTCACATTGCGTGCGTACGCAGAGATCCTCGAGGGTCGAGGTGCCGGGGTGCATCTCGCTGCACCGGTTGCAGTCGTCGCAAAGCCCTGCCCAGGTGACGAGCTGGTAGGTGCCGGGATCGAGCGGCAGGTCGATCCGGTTGCGTTTCAGTTCTTCCCCTTCTATCTGCCGTTTTTGCAGGAAAACGCCTGACTGGTCGAAAATAAACAGCGTGGCATGTTCCACCTCTTTCTGGAAGGCGTCCGCAAACTTCATATTATAGTCGTAGACGAAGCGAAGGTGGTAATCGCAAGGGGGCAGATCGTCGTCATACATATAATCACATGAAGTGGCCAACAACAAGCACTGCACACCAAGGCATACAGATAGTTTATGGAAAAAACTGTTCATATTATTCTTTGTTTTAAAATCTGTTTTTCATTTTAAAAGGAAAAGAGCGGGTGTGTCAAAATCCCTTTGTCCCCGCGCCCCTCGCGGGGCCGCAAAAAAAGCAAGCTTTATCAATCAGATGGTTATATGACTGGCTTTAATGCGATCCCGCGTCAAGCGCGGGAACAGGATAGTTTTGACACACTCTCATCTTTTGTTAATTATTAGAGTTCGATGTCTTCGTTGTAGCGGAGTACCCAGTCTTCAACATAAAGATCTACCTCCAAATATAATTCAACATCCTCATCTGGAGTATCAGGATCCAACTCTGTAATACCAAAGCCATTCAAGCTTTTTACTGACAACTTATAGATATTATTGCGGACAATACCGAATTCCATAATGCCCATAGCATACGAAACCATATTATTAGAGTGTCTGATCCAATAAGGGTAATAACAATCTACAGCCGTAACAGTTCCTTGTTTAATATCATAAAGATTATTCAAGTTCTCTTCAGATGATAACTTATCATCCTTATAAGTTTGCCAAGAAATGTAAGCCTGTACCTCGTCCCAGTTGATCGTGGTTGCATCTGCAATCTTTTTTAACTCTGCATACTTTTCATCCAAATACTTTCTATAGCCTAAATCCGTAGAAGCAAAATATCCCTTATAAGTTTCCAATTCAGCCAAAGAGTTAATTTCAGCTACAGCCTTTACACCGGCCTCTCCAGCAAAGTCCCAACCGGTCGCAGTTTTATCTACAGCGTCACCTTCCAGTTCTCCACCCATTGGTTTTTGAACAAAAAGTTGTTGAATGGATTCAAGATCTTTATAAGGCATTCCTTTATACATATATACAAGATCGTCCTCCTTCAAGTCCTCAGTTGACCAAGCTATTTTTTCAACATACACCTCTTCATGTGATGTTGTAGCGAATTTTCTCTCGTAAGCCTTTAAGATTGTAGCAGTACCTTTGAAAACAACACCTGTTGAATAACCATTTTTCTGTGCTTCAGCAATTGTTGTATTTTCATTTACATACATAGCACGTTCATAAGTAGTCTCATCAGTCAAAGTATAAACATTACCTGTACTGAAATATTCCCCCCAGTAGGCAGCCAAAGTAGGATACGTTTTCGTATCACGAGCAAAAACAGGATTTTTATAAATTATAGATCTAGCTTCCAAATTCATGCTTACAGAACCATCAGCTTCAATTGTCTTCTTCTTGAAATCATAGTCTAACACATAATTTTTCTGTACCCCTGCAATAGGCATTTCATCACCTAACCATTCAATCATATTAGTATTTACGCCAGCAGATACTCTCTTAAAGTCATAAACATTTCCCTTAAACTGATTTACAACTGCCATTTCTGTTAATTGTACAGATGCTATTTGGTTTTTCTTATCCGTATTTCCATCCTTATCTTTTGCATAAATCGGATAGACATTAGCCTCTTTCTGTTCATTAACAAGTGTAGCCTTAAAGTCAATTCGTGCAGAAAGACGTTCCACTGTTACAGACAACCTTGCCGGAGATTCTTTGCTATTATTATATTGGTCGAAAGTGACATAACTTTCGCCAGATGAAGACATAACAAAAGATCCTTTTTCGCCGTTGCTGTTAGTCTTACCCTCTGCGATAACAGCATCTTGTAAGTCTTTAACAGTACTTGTTCCTTCTGTAATCTTTGCATAAAAAGCATTTTGATCTCCATCAGCCAAGTTAGTAATAGCAAGAACCGCATATCTCGGAGTATTTTTTTTATCAATTTCATCTTTTATAACGCTATAGTACTTCTCCGAGATCAAAATAGGTTCTATCGTTTTGACATAATTGGTTGTTGCCGCAGTTTCTTCCGGATGCGTCAATTCGTCTTCACCAATAAACAGTTTTCCAACAATTTTAGCCCCTGCATCCTGAATACCCTTAGTCCGTTCTACAAAAAACAGAGCTACATTCTCTACATAGTTTTCCGCATACGTACCAGCTTCGTTACCGTCACCTTCTTCACCACCTGTAGGATTATCACTGGCTTTAGTTTCCGGTGTATCCAAGGAAAAGTAGAGATAGTACTCTCCTTTAGCCTGCTCAGTTCCTTCCTCCGGTCCCCCCTTTTGGGTCTCCAGATCGTCACTACACCCTACCAGCGTCAATGCTGCTGCGAGTGTCCATAAGTAATTTTTTACTTTCATACTCTAAAAGTGTTTTTAATGATTAATAATTAAAGAGCCAGAATCAAAATAGATTTAGTTTAACTCTTCCCTTTTTTGTTTTACTTGTTGTTGGTTATAAATTGCCTGTTCCTTGACCGAAGGCTCGTTTTCGAGCGCACGGAAAATGGTTTCGGCATCATCGAGGTTTCCTTCCAAAAGCAGGGCGACAGCCTCGGCCAGACGTTTCTGGGGAGAATCCGGGGCTTTGGCCAGATAACGGCGTGCCTGGTCGATACGGCCCAGTTGCAACGCCGTGTTGGCGGCATTCAGGTTCGACACCGGATCGTCCGGGAACATACGGACAGCTATTTCGAACACTTCGCAGAAGGCGTCACTGCCCGGTTCGTAGGTCTGCGCCACCTGGAACATTTCGTTCAGGCTCAACTGCTTCGGGTCGCTATAAAGCAACTCTTTCGCCTCGTCGGCCGTGAAGTTGCGAATCTTATATTGCACCACATAGTCCGAATGGCGCAAAGCCGGATAGACCGTTTGCAGTATATATCTGTAAGGAGCACCGCCCGCCACCTGTCTCAGCTTCCATTCCTTTTTGTCCAGATCCTTTGGTTCGTCGGCACGGACGACAGCGAGCAGTTCGTCTTTCGCTTCGACATCGATCGTCTGGAGGCGTTTTTCAAGGCCCGCCCAATCTTCCGGCTCGAAATCGATCATCATCTTCGCACTGCCGAAGTCATACAGCCCCTGCACGTAGCCCGACAAAGCCTTTGCACGGTGTTCCGCCAAATAGGCGTTGTTGGCATAACTGCCTTCGGGAGAGGCATACCCCTTGATGCTGACTTCCGTAATCGTGGCATATTTGTCGTTGCGCACCGATTCGATCGTCTCACGGATCTTTTTCAGTTCCAACGGATTGTTGCGATATTCAGGATAGATCTCGATCTTGTTCACCGGGAAGTCCAGATAGGCGCTCCCCTCTTTGGCACGCACTTTGACCGCCTCGGCTTCGGGGGTGATATAGGCCATGAGAGGGGCCAAAACGAACGGTTCGCCGATGTTGATCGGGAACAGGCTCGCCTCGCCGTTGCCGATCGCTTCCCAGCCGCAGCCGCACGTATCGATCGCCATCACCAATTCGGATTTCTTCATCCAGTCGCGAAACTCCACACGGGCGTGATAGTCCATGCGCTGCTCCGTCCCGTTCTTGCGATAGACCTCGAACTCATTGTTTTCCATCCGGTCGCGATCCATCCGTTCATAAAGGATATGGCGTGCACGGCCGTTTACGATCAATGGTGGAAGTACCGCCAGGCTGTCGCCGCGACGAACAGTTGGGAGATACTGAATGGAGCGGTCTGAAGCGACTTTCAGCGAACTCAAGTCCACCGTCATGTCTACTACCAGCCAGGAATCGGCGCGTTCCACCATTTTTCTTTCTATGACCAAGCGGTTATTTCCCGTTTCCTGTGCGGAAAGCAGAAAACAAGCTCCTAAAAAAAGACCAGTTGTCGTTAGTATGCGTTTCATAAGGGAGTTCGTTTAGAATAAATACATGATACTGATAGCGGCCTGCGTCGGACCGAAATAATGTTTGTGCCCGCTTTCGATCTTGGACCCGCAGTTGGCACAGGGATATTTGTCGTAATCCAGATAGAGGTATCCCACACCGACAGTCGCTTCCAGATTCCAATGTTTCGACAGCAGCCACTGGTATCCGTAGCTGACGCCGACACCCGTCCCCCAGCCTTGCGAACGCTCGTTTTCCACTCCGAGCAACTTCACGTCCGACACGTTGTACAGCAAATATGGGATATGCAGACCGAGAAAATGTTTATGAAAACTTTCACAGAACCAATAGCGCAGTTCCGGATGCAGGCGCAAGTGTTTCAATGAACGTCCGTAACTGCCGTCATCCTTTTTTCCATCGAAAGGGTTCAACCCGGCTTCCAGTTCCAACGTCCATTTTTTAGCCAGTCGCACTTCTACTCCGGCATTGAATGTTGCCGTTCCCCAATAAGGAATATTGGTTTTGACACCTACGACGGCTCCTTTATCTTCGATCCGGTGCTGCTCCTGGGCGTTCAAGGCAAATGTGGTACAAATCAAAACCACAAACAAAACAAGTCTGTTTATTTTCATTGGATATATCGATTATATTATATTTATGCTTTGTCGCTTTCCATATCGTCCGCCTGCCGGTTCAGCAGGTCGACCAGATGCTTCCCCGGGACAAATTTGACCGAGTTTCGTGGCTGGAAAATCATAGGTTCTCCGGTTTTCGGATTCCGCACGGGCCGACTGGCCTGATGCCATAACCGGAAACTTCCGAAGTTTTGAATAACGACTCTTTCTTCTTCCAAAAGACTGTCTGCAATAACGTCGGCCAACGTATTGATCACACTGCAAACCAGCTCATGTGGCATATTGAGTCGATCAGATATAATTTCAACCAAGCTATGTTTATTCATTGATTACTATTATTTTATGGTTCATTCTGTATATTATAGCCCGTGTACTTTGTTTATCAACTTATTTGCGAAATAAGATTCGGCTATGTTTTTTTGACAAATTATCCTTAATAATCATAGATTTTGAAGTAAAATAACCAATACCAAAAGTATAATTACAACATACAGGCTTAATTAAGGCTTGATTATAGAGGATACAAAAAGCATATATAAACAGTAAAATCTGTTAAAAACATAGATGCTTCAGGAGGGTTACATTCAGAAATAAGTTTTTTAGATAATTATTGTTTTTCAAAGATAAAAACACACAATAAGTCCCCATTTGGTCTTTTATATTTCGTAAAAAAACCATCTGTAACGAGATAAAATGTTTGTTTTAATAAAATTAATCTTCTTCCTTTGTATTAGAAAACCAAAAGTCCGTTTTATTCATGGTAATCCCATTTAATAAACGCTTTATTTTTCAGGTATTTGTGGTATAATCGCACTTATTTCGCAAATAAGTGACATTGCTTGCCTGTCAACAACGTTTCCAGTCCTCCTGTCACCACCTGATTAGCTTTGTTCAATACCGAAACATCCAATTGAGCCAAATAGATCCGGGTTGTTTTTTCCGACGTATGCCCCATCGCCTGGCTGATTACGGCTATCGGGATATTGCAACGTAAGGCTTCCGATGCCCAGGTATGGCGCATGACATAAGACGTGAGTTTTGCCGGGACATTCAACAGCTCGCCTATCTTTTTCAAAGATCTGTTGTGACCGGCCAACAATAATTTATACCCTTGGTAATCGGTCCCGTCCGTCAGTACCGGAAAGATATAAGGTCCTTCGTTTTGATATTTTTCCATCAAGAGTTGCATGCCGGTCGTCATTTTTATCCTGATTTGGACACCGGTCTTATGACGATTATAAATGATCTCGTCTCCACTTATATTTTCCTTTTTCAAATGGACAATATCCACAAAAGGCATTCCGTAGGCCATAAAACCGAACAAAGAAAGATCGGCAGCCAATTCCAACTTCCTGTCTTTTTTTAAATCCACGGCCGCTATCTGCTTGATGATATCGACCGAGACTGCCCGTTTGGCCGTTACTTCACGTTTCAGTTTCAGTTCACCGAAAGGATGATCTTTCACCTTAACCAACTGGCTCCGTAAAGCCGCATTAAATATGGCCCTCAAACTGCTCAAATAACTGTTGATCGTGTTCGTCTTCAACCGGAGGCATTGCAGATAATTGGTAAAATCCATGATCAGAGTCGAATTCAAATCCGATAGCCTACATTTTTCCTTTCCGCAGAAATTCCGAAAATGATAACCGGCTGCCTGATACAGATCGGCAGTGCTGTCTTTCCCGAGAAGACGTTTATCATGTGCACGTTCATTTATATAATCTCCAAATACACGAGTTCCATTCCTCTCTTTTTTGCTCAATCGATAATATTTTTCCATATTTCTTCCTTTTATATATTTGTAATACAACAAATAATCCTTGAAACCGGTTCATAACCACTCTTAGGATAAAGCCGGACGACAATCAGGAAAAATCAGAAATAAATGACAATATCCCCCTCATTTGCCAATAATATATCTATACTACTGGCTACTACCACATTACAAAAAAGAGCTGTTTCTTAAAAAATATTACTACCGCGGGTAATTTTATCTACATGGGGTACAAAATCGAATTAGACGCAATGGTATTTTCGATTTGGACCAATGGGGATTTTGGGAAATATACAATAAGAGGGTTCTGACACATTTACATTTGCAGTATTAAATATCCTAATAAAAATATAACCGTAAATTTGTCTCATAAATTATATGTTAACTTTTTAATTTTTTGTTTTCATGAAAAAATTATTATTTTTAATTAGTCTGTGCATTACTATACATGCTAATGCTTGGCAACGTCAAGCAGTGTGGGCTAAGAACAAAATGCCCGATGCACAACCGCACCAAATAGCCGCCATGACAAACGAAACCAATAAAGCCGGATTCAAGGCTAATGACCATAGAGGAGCTTATTTAGAATGGTATGATACGCCTCCGAAAGAGGTAGCCAACGGTGGATGTATGATCTTGATTTCCGGTGGCAGCTATATGAGCTGTTGCGATGTAGACCTCATTAATCTGTGGCGTGAAACATTTACTAAACAGGGTTTTCAATGTGTCAATTTCGTTTATCGCACTCCCCGTCCCGAGGGTTTACCCATATATCAAAGTGCTTGGGAAGACGGGCAACGTGCAGTGCGTTTAGTACGTAGCCAAGCTAAAAAACGCGGATATGATCCCAACAAGATCGGTACGGTATCAATGTCGGCAGGATCACATCTTGCTTTGATGTTGGCTACAAGTTCAACGATTCCGGCTTATACTCCCATCGACGCACTCGACTCCTTGCCGTGTAACATCAATTATGCCATTGTAAATGCTCCGGCATATGTTACCACCGATGGAGAAACCGGTACTCCTGCATGGCTTCAGGGGTATGGTTTGGACGTGAAACTATCATCATGTTTTAAGTTTGATGCCAATACATGTCCGATGAGCCTTCATCATGGCGGTACTGACATTTATTCCCCCAATGGAAGTACTCTCATATATCGTAAACTTAGAAGTATGAATATACCCTCAGAGTTGCATCTTTATCCCAATCGCGGACATGGCGCATTCGGTTTGGAACGTGGCATTGAGTTCTTAACGCAGCTAGGTGTCACAGGAATATTAAAACCGGAGGAAAGAATTATGGATCGATATGCCAGTGATAATTCTCGCCGAGAAGTGATACGTCAAGATGTATGGGTTAAAGGTCAAATGCCAAATACTCAAAACCATCAATTGACACCCTATATAGAATGGCATTTTCCTAAAAAACAAAAAACAAAGGCTATTCAGATAATTTACAGTGGCGGTGGTTATGAAGGTAATAATCCTAATGATTTCGAAGTGGCTCCTGCACGTCGTTATCTCAACGATTTAGGTATGACAGTAGTAACGCTTCGATATCGTACTCCACGCCCCAAAGGTTTACATAAGCATATCACAGCTTGGGAAGACTTACAACGAACCATCCGTCTTGTGCGGTCACAAGCTGAGAAATATGGTCTTGACCCCAGCAAGATTGGTATTATGGGCAGTTCGGCCGGTGGGCATTTAACTTTAATGGGTGTCACATCTTCGTTGCATAATTCATATTGGCCTAATGATGCCATCGACCGATTACCATGTAATGTACAATGGGGAATTGGAATTTACCCCGCCTATGCGCTCACCGATGGTAGTGAAGACCATAACTCCACCCGTGGTAATGACGACAGTGCCATCCTTGTGCCTGAATTTAGCTTTGATATCAATACTGCTCCAATGCTTTTTATTCATGGCGATGCCGATGGATGGGCCAGCATGAATTCGGTTAAAGTTTGGGAAAAAATGAGAGCAATGGGGATACAGTCAGAATTGCATACGCTTGCTTTGCGTAGTCATTGTTTTCAGCGTCAGGCTTCACCGGATACCGGAAGTTACACATGGCTTGACCGCATAGCTGATTTTCTCCGTGATCAGAAAATATTGGAATAATAATGTGAACGAAAAAAAGATGAAAAAACTCTTTTCTTTCTCTTCTTTTATAACTATTGTAAGCATCCATTAAAATACATATTGTAGCAATTGAGTTATAGCTGTTATTTTGCACTTGCATTGAACAATAACTATAACATGCTTGGTATTATGACCGAATTGAAATTCTTAAAGTTGTAACAAAAGTGATAAGACAGTGGTTTGAGTATGAAAGAGTATCTTAAGTAAGTATTAATACCAACTTTTACCTATCATTATTGGCATAAGAAGTATCATAAGTCAAATGAGCCAACCTCTAAACTTATGACTCCAATAAGCGTTCGCAACATTCCCTCTGCAAATAGTGCTGTACACGAAGGCATCTCGATATTGCAGCCTGATGTTATTCAGATTTATTTCAACCCGAGCATGGAAGAGTGTGTACTTCGTTTCCTCTCCAAAAGAGGAGGTAGCGATTGTATTATCTAGGATTTCAATGAATTTAATATGTAATTAATTGAAAATTAATGATTTATTATGTCTGTTGGACGTGAGCCTACAATTCTAACTGGTTAGGTTTTCCGATTAAGAGAGTTGTAGTCTGATTCAGTCTATAGCCATTAGAGCCTAGTGTCAAAGTTAGTTTTCAGCAACTCTTCTTTTCAAATATACGGTTAAACTCTGGAATAACCTCAAAAAAAGGGAGGAATGACACTAAATGACTTAATGTCAATACCGTTACGGTGTCAGATGATGCTAAGCCGAAAATGCTGAAAAAGCAAAGAAAAGCAGAGCTAAGCAAGAGAACGGTTTGCAAATCATTACCCGCTGAAAGGTGATTTTTAACACATGACACTGATATTTACTTCGTATGGCTTTGATTGGCTTACAAGGTCTAACTCGTTGATTTATAACTTTGCAAACAAAAAAACGAGTATGGCAAGAAGCACATTCAAAGTGCTGTTCTACGTGAACGGCAGCAAGGAAAAAGACGGCATTGTCCCCATCATGGGACGAGTGACAATCAACGGGACTGTGGCGCAGTTCAGTTGCAAACGTAGCATCCCGAAAACACTTTGGGATGCGAAAGGCAACCGAGCCAAAGGCAAGAGTATTGAGGCACGGAATATCAATCACGCTTTGGACAATATCAAGGCGCAAATCATCAAGCACTATCAACGAATTTCAGACCGAGAGGCATACGTTACGGCTGAAATGGTGCGCAATGCCTATCAAGGTATCGGCAACGAGTATGAAACCCTGCTGAATGCATTTGACAAAGAGAATGAGATTTTCAAAAAGCGCGTTGGCAAAGACAGGGTGTTGGGAACCTATAGGACGAGGGTACGGGCAAGAAACCATGTAGCCGCCTTTATCAAGTCGTTCTACAAGCGCAACGACATGTCAATGTTGGAACTTACACCCGATTTCATCAAGGAGTTTGCCGCATACCTCTCAACGGAAGCAGGATTAAAGAACGGTTCGATATGGGCAAACTGCACGTGGCTGAAAGGCGTGGTCATGAAAGCTCATTACAACGGACTGATACCACGCAACCCTTTCGCACAGTTCCATATCAGCCCCAATATAAAGGAACGTGAATATCTCACAGAAGATGAATTAAAAACGGTAATGACACACGAGTTTGCAGACAGCAAGCTCGCATATATCCGTGACATTTTTGTCTTTGCCAGTTTCACCGCCCTCTCATTCGTGGATATTCAAGAGTTGACCTGTGATGATATAGTGGAGGTGAACGGCGAGAAGTGGATATTATCCAAACGGCACAAGACCAAAGTTCCGTTCCAAGTGAAACTGTTGGATATTCCTTTACGGATTATTGAGCGATACAGACCGCAACAGGAAAACAACCTTGTGTTTCCCAATCTTAACTATTGGTCAATATGCAAACCGCTGAAAAAGATGATAAAGGAATGCGGTATAAACAAGTCGATTAGCTTCCATTGCTCAAGGCATGGCTTCGCAACGCTGGCTTTGAGTAAGGGTATGCCCATTGAAAGCGTAAGCCGTGTATTGGGGCATACTAATATCGTTACGACGCAAATCTACGCAAAGATTACCACGCAGAAACTTGATAACGACCTTACGATGTTCGGAAACAAACTGAACGCATCATTTGGAAGTACAACCACATAATAGAACAAAGCTATGAAACGAAGCATAATCACGATGGACGGACAGGGCAACATCGCCCTGCCGACCGATACAGGCTCCATTGCCATGACCGAGTGGGAACTCTGTGAGTTGTTCGGGGTTATTGCTCCGACAATCCGAGCAGGGATAAAGGCTCTCTGCAAAAGCGGAGTTTTGAGGGAACACGAAATAAGGTGTACCATCCGACTGTCGGACAAATGCTGCATGGAGGTTTACAATCTTGAAACCGTCATCGCCCTTGCTTTCCGTATTAACTCATTCGGAGCAGAGCAGGTTCGCAGAGCCGTACTTGAAAGACTGTACTTGCGAAAAGAAAAAACAAATATCTTCTTTTCGCTGGGCATAAACAGTATGGAAATATCTAACTATCAAGCATGAAGTTTATCAATGTGACGATATGAAGTAGTGAGACCAATGCGTATTCCCATTGCCAACAATACATTTATACCGATAATTGAATAGGCATATTGCCATTCACACATACGAATACAACAAACCCGAAGGGACACCGCTCAAATGGCTGCTTCTTCGGGCTTGTTTTTGCTTTTTCACTCGTTTTTCATCCACGGATTGCTCACTTTTTGGTTGTAAAGTATTTTTTGCTGTGTTCTGCTGCGGTTTGCGTATCAACTTATCCAACAGTTGATTATACTTTTGTGGCTGACATTTTACCAAACTAAAATCGAAAAAAATGACAGCTAAAGAAACGAAAGACAGCCACCGACCGCCCACAGATGGCGGCATGGCAAGAGAAGAATTTATCCGTGTCGGTACAACGCTCTACAAGATTGTGGAACAACCGAGACTGAACGGAGGGTATGTAAGGAAGCGTATCGCATGGAACAACGAGACCCTGCGCCAAGACTATGGCAAGGACTACATCGGCAGCGTACCCAAGTATGACGGCTTCTGCACCGTACCCGAACACGTCAGCTATCAGCCTGTAATCGGCAAGTTCCTTAACCTCTACGAGCCGATACCCCACCAACCGCAAGAGGGTGATTTCCCCTCTGTCCGCTCATTGGTGGAACATATCTTCGGGGAGCAATACGAGTTGGGAATGGACTATCTTCAACTGCTCTACCTGCAACCCATTCAGAAGTTGCCCATCCTGCTGTTGGTGTCGGAGGAGCGCAACACAGGCAAAAGTACATTCCTCAATTTTCTGAAAGCCCTGTTTCAGAATAACGTGACATTCAACACCAACGAGGATTTCCGCAGCCAGTTCAATTCCGACTGGGCAGGGAAACTCCTTATCATGGTGGACGAGGTATTGTTGAGCCGCAGGGAGGACAGCGAGCGGTTGAAAAACCTAAGCACGGCATTATCCTACAAAGTGGAAGCCAAAGGCAAAGACCGTAACGAGATAGCATTCTTCGCCAAGTTCGTGCTGTGTTCAAACAACGAGTATCTGCCTGTCATCATTGATGCAGGGGAAACACGCTATTGGGTACGCAAGATAGACTGCTTGCAGTCGGATGATACCGACTTCCTGCAAAAACTGAAAGCCGAGATACCCGCTTTCCTCCACCATTTGCAGCGCAGACAGCTATCCACCGAAAAGAAAAGCCGTATGTGGTTCGCTCCCTCGCTGTTGCATACCGAAGCCTTGCAGTGCATCATCCGCAGCAACCGCAACAGATTGGAAACCGAGATGTACGAGCTTATACTTGAAATCATGGATAGTGTAGGCACGGACACTTTCTCTTTTGACTGTAACGACATTTTTCTTTTGTTGCGGTATTCACAGGTAAAGGTGGAAAAGCACCAAGTCCGCAAGGTCTTGAAAGAGTGCTGGGAACTTAATCCTGCACTCAACACGCTTACCTATACCTCCTATCAGTTGGACTATACACGGGAATGTCGCTATTCGCCCATGCGGAAGACAGGGAGGTTCTACACCGTGACAAGAGCGTTTTTGGAAACACTCTGATTATTTTGATGAAATGATGAATAAGTATATAAATGTATTGAAATATAGATATTTACATTCTCATCAAACATTCATCAAAAGTATTTCACTGATGAAAAGAGAAACAAGGTGGACAGACCATACCCGACACCGCAGGCGATGAATTTCTCTTTTCGTGAGTGGTTTGATGAATAATTGATGAGAGGATATATAAGTGTAATTCAATGCGTTAAACTACCTATTCATCAAATCATCGCTTTATCCACCATCATCAAATCCGTAGGAATATACATTATGACAATACAGGAAGTAAAACAAATCAGAATCGCAGACTATCTGCAAAGTTTGGGTTATACACCCGTCAAGCGACAAGGTAGCAGCCTTTGGTACAAGTCACCGATGAGAGAGGAAGCCGAAGCCTCTTTCAAGGTAAACACCGAACTCAACCAATGGTACGACTTCGGTATCGGCAAGGGCGGCAACATCATTGCATTGGCGCAGGAACTCTACTGTTCCAACAATGTGCCGTATCTGTTGGAACGCATCGCCAAACAGACACCGCACTTGCATACCGTCAATCATACACAGTTCCCTTTTAGTCGGCAGTCCGTTTCAGAACCGATGTACAGACACCTGCAAGTTATGGAGCTATCCTCTCCTGCACTGTTGTCCTATTTGCAGGAGCGAGGGATAAACGCCAAACTCGCCAAAAGGGAATGTTGGGAACTTCGTTTCGAGAACAAGGGCAAGCCATACTTCGCCATCGGTTTCCCGAACATGGCAGGGGGCTATGAGGTGCGCAACCGCTATTTCAAAGGTTGTGTCGCTCCAAAGGACGTCACTCATATCCGACAGCAGGGGGAGCCACGAAGTATGTGTTATCTTTTCGAGGGCTTCATGGATTACCTCTCATTCCTTACCATCCGCATGAGGAACAATCCGCAGTACCCACAACTGACTACGCAGGACTATATCATACTGAACTCCGTTTCCAATCTTGCAAAGGCGGAGGGCATATTGGCTACTTACTCCCGAATCGGATGTTTCCTTGACAATGATACGGCAGGACGAACAGCCTGCGAACATCTAAGGGCAAGGTTCGGGGAACGCCTTTCCGACAAGTCCATATACTATCGTGAGTACAAAGATTTGAACGACTACCTGTGCGGTAAGCCCTTGTCCCAATCGGCAGAGCCAATGAAGCAGGAGAGGCAAGCCCAATCCGCAAGGCGGATGATGCAGCCACCGAAAAAGCGAGGGCTGAAGATGTAGGGAGTGGGAACGCTTGTAGCCGTGCGGATATTTGCCAACGGAAAATACCATAGCTTATTAGGGAATTTTCCGAGCCGCAATACTCCGTACCGCTGAAAATTCCCCAATAAGCCAAAGAGGCTGCACCTCTCTGGACTCTCCCAAACTAACGGCTGTAGCCGTACAGAAGAAAAATCAACCATTGTTTCACAAGCTAAAAAGAAAGGATTATTATATGGGTTATGCAGTATTACATATGGAAAAGACAAGCGGAACGGATTCCGCCATGTCAGCGCACATAGAACGCACCATCAAACCGAAGAATGCCGATGAGAGCAGGACACACCTCAATCGGGAACAATCAAGTGAGGGCTATCCGTATCTTGCTTACAGGAACACACGAGGATATGGAACGCATCACCAACGAGGACAGACTTGATGAGTGGTGCAACGACAATCTGAAATACCTTGCAGACACATTCGGCAAGGAGAATATCGTGTCGGCAGTATTACACATGGATGAGCAGACACCGCACATACACGCCACCCTTGTTCCGATTGTCAAGGGAGAACGTAAGCGCAAGAAGAAAGAGGAACAGGTAAAGAAACGCTACCGTAAGAAACCGACCGACACAGCTCGACTATGTGCCGATGAGATTATGGCACGTGCCAAACTCAAATCCTATCAGGACACCTATGCCCAATCCATGAGCGGTTATGGATTGCAGCGTGGCATTGACGGCTCGGAAGCAAGGCATATCACCACACGGCAGTATTACCGTGATTTGGTGCAGCAGACGGAACAGTTACAAACTGACATAGGACAACTCCAAGACCGTAAAGAGACGGCACAGGAAGAACTGAAACGAGCCAAGAAAGAGGTGCAGACCGAGAAACTGAAAGGTGCAGCCACTACCGCTGCGACCAACATAGCCGAAAGTGTCGGTTCTCTTTTCGGCACTAACAAGGTCAAGACGCTGGAGAGGGAGAACAGGAATTTGCAGGAGCGTGTATCGGAACTTGAAGAAGAAACCCGACAAAGAGAGCTGCAACATGCAAAGCACATGGAGGAGATAACGGATGCCTACGAAAAGCGACACCGCAAGTTATCCGAGTTCACTGACTTTGTGAAACGATACTTCCCTTATATAGAGAAACTGATGCCGACAATAAACTTCCTGCGTGAACGGTTGGGATTCAATGATGATATAATCCGAAGATTATGCACGTTCAAGGATGTTCCCATAAAAGGCAAACTCTATTCTTCCGAGTTCAACCGAGATTTTGAAACCCAACGTGCCATCTGCTCCATCAAGGAGGACGAAAACGGAAAGTTTGATTTCAAGATTGACGGAGTATCACACGTAAGCTGGTTCAGAAAGAAGATGAACGAGTTTAGAGAAGCAATCGGAATACCAAAGCCGAGACAGAACAGAGGTATTAAGCTGTAAGTCAAAATAAAGTCCGTGATAGTTGAATGGCATATCACGGATTTTTTGTACTTTTGCATTCGGATTGGGGCAACCCTGTCCAAGACATATTAGGAAAAGAAGAAGCGTTATGCTTATCTCGTATTTGGAAACCTGAGAAACTTTCAAATAGTGTATGGGAAAAGGCATAGTGGTTCTCACGCTATAGCGTGGGCTGCTATTACTACATCTATACACTAAGGTTTTCTCAGGACCTCCAATACAAGACGTGGCATTGCAGTTCCACGCTTCTGCACAATAAATGGCTCTAATGGAACTTGGAGTGCTGATATAAAAGATTATGAAACTGAGATTAATTAATGGCATTATCCATATTGTCACCATATTAATACTGTTGGCATCATGCTCAACTGGCAAAATTGTATTATCAAACAACGCCGATATAAGTAAGTACAAATATGTTATTTTTGGCAATGAATCATCTGGAGATAGAGAATTGGATGATATAGTAATGGCTGTTCAAAATCAAATCACAGAAACAAGTTTGAAAGTTCTATCAACTTCTGATGTTTCAAGTATTAGAATGACAGATAGCATACTTACTCCAAACATACATATTACATCTGAAAAATGGGATGGCGGTTATACATATATAACAGTCACATTTTACGATTACAGCAATAATCAATGTATAGCAGTCGTAAAAAGTAGTGGAATTGGAGTGACTGTAAGCCATGACCAAAATATAGCATTAGGCGCAATAAAAAAGAAACTTGATAAATTATTCCCTAAACCTTGAGTATTTATTATTACAACAACCAACATAAGTTATGTACCCACACGATAATATCTTTAATATATATTACAACATCGGTAAACGAACACCATTTTTAGTAAAACGGTGCGAGTTAGGTTTAGTACGGTCCTCAACAGAGGAAAGGCGTATTGACCCCAATCAGGATAGAACTTTCTTAGTTGAAGTTGTAAAGCCTCGTGGAAAATATGGAAAGGCTTATGGAAAATGCTTTGTCAATGGCAAGCCGGATGATACTTATAGGCAAGAGTGCTATCCAAACATCAAAGACGAAGAAATCCCCTGCGCTGGATGTGGAGAATGGGTCTTAATTGATGTTCCTGGTGTGTCACTTGATGAAATATTTCCTATGCATAAAGCAGATGAAATACTTATGTTTGGAAAATACAAGGGTAAATCTTTTGGGGAGATTTATAAAATAGACTATCAATATCTTTATTGGCTGGAGACAACAGATAGATTTTTTAAAATTGATTTTAAAGAGCTTAAACAGCTATATCCTGATATTGAAGAACGGACAAATATATCTATTGGGGATAGAAATATTGATTTTGGAAAATACAAAGGAAAAACTTTCAACGATATAAAAAATGATGTCCCTTATCTTGAATGGCTCTTATCAATAGGAAAAATATCTTATGAAGATTTTGAATTATTAACCATAGTATAAACAATAAATATAGCAAGTATGAAAAAAGTCATCTTTACATTAACACTGCTTTTTGTTACCATTAGTGTTGTGGCACAAGAGCATCTTTCATTTAAGGGGATTCCTATTGAAGGAAGTATGACAGAGTTTTGTCAAAAACTAAAAGCTAAGGGTTTTACATCAATTGGTCGTGAAAATAATCTAACTTTATTTTCTGGCGATTTTACTGGGCGTAAAGCAACAGTAGGTGTGACAGCTACAGACGATGGAAAAAACGTTTTTGCAGTAATCGTATTATTTGACCCAAGTGGCGAGTGGAACACACTTGTCAATACCTACGATTATTACAAGGATTTATATACTCGTAAGTACGGTAAACCGACAGTCTCAAAAGAAAACAATCCTGCTCGTTCAGATTCTAATACTGCTTTAATGGCAGAAGTACATCAAGGAACTGTTGTGTATGGTAGCGCATGGGAAGTTACAGGTGGAGACATACAGCTTTCAATAGAAAAGTCTTCTGGCATTTACGAGGGTATGGTAATGATTCGTTATCGTGATTCTCAAAATGTTGAAGCCAAAATCCAAAATGATTTAGATGATATTTAACAAGAGATGCGCCAACCAAAGCGAGCCAAAACATTCAAGTTCGTGTTTAGGCTCGCTTTGGTATAATAAAGTTCAAGGTGCTATTAGAATATGATTTAGCTCTATTTTTTCCAACAGTTAACGATAAAGTCCTCTTATAATTTGAAGTATTCCAATTTTTATTACTACTTTTGTCTTAAGACGAGTGACAATGAAAGCAACTCACAGCAAAGCACAGAAATAGATACGGTTGCCAAGTCATTACCTCAAAATTGGGTAATCCTCCCAAAGTCCTTTGTATAAGGCACTAACAAGAATCTTCCAGAATTACCTATAATCTCTGGAATAACCGCAGAAAATAGAGGATATATCACTAAATATACCCGTATGTAGGGTGTTTGAAGAGGCATAAGAGAACAGATAAAAAAATAGGATAATGCAAAGAAAAGTGGATTTGTGAAGTAGTACGGCTACCAAATCGTTATTGCTGTTTCTCAAACACTTCGTTAAAAAATCATTTATCAAACGGTCATAATCATAAGCATCCAATAAAGTACATATTGTAGATTCATAAAAATAGAAAACTCTTTTGATCAATTTTGTGCTTATTGAGAAGGGATACAAAAACCAACCAATACACAGCACACTGATCATCAATAATTTGACTTATTTTTATATTATTTACTGAATATCCCTAATATTTAGCCTACGATAAGCTCCAATCTTCTTATAGAATTGTTTAAAGATTTAACAACTACTTTATTTTTCTACTAATTTATGGATTTCCATTGCAGCAAAAAGAACAGCGAAAAGACCATGCGTATCATCTTCATAAAAAGGACGATTTATATAATAATTAACATCGTCTGTACACATAGTCCCATAACAGATATTATAAACAGTCCCATTTTTATCAATTTGCGTCTTAATTGCATTCCAGGCTTTTTCCACTACGGGTTGATAAATCTTACGATCCAGCCATTTTTCACGGATACCTCTAGCCATAGCCATTACAAAAATTGCTGTCCCGGAAACCTCATCACGTGATTCCGGATAATCCACTACATTCGGCCAAAAGCCCCGCTCATTCTGATAACGAATTAAAGACTTAGCATGTTTACGAAAATGTTTTAATATTTCCCTATAGTGTGGATGATTTTCAGGCAAATACAATAATACTTCGCTCATAGCCCACATTCCCCAACCATTTGCACGAGACCAATGAGGCATCTTTTTATCACTATCTGAATAACGAGCATGTACATATAAATCAGCAGTCTCATCCCAAACAATCTTATTGAAGTCTAATATTTGGTTGGCAGCATCATTAAAATAATACTCCCGATCTGCATCTGTATTTGAAAACAAAGCAGCTTGAATCAAAAAAGGAATCCCCATAAACATATCATCCACCCAAGTTGTATATTTTTGAGGTGTCACACGAGTAAAAAGACTGTAACCGGGCAAACGAATCTGTTTTTCCTTAGCATAAACCAACATACTATCAATAAACGAAAGATATTCAGCCCGATTTACAAAAGAAGCTTCCTTCCGCAAGCGATAAATAAAAGGGAGAGACGGAGCCAATTTAAAATCGAGTAATGGGGTATTAGTAAGTAGTCCGTTCGGCACATTATCTTTCCCCAATACATTCTTTTCATACGAAATAAAAGGAACACTTCTCAACTGAAAATCACAAAATTCATCAGCATATTTACCATACTTCGTTTTTCCCGTCATCTCTGATAAAACCTTCATAGCCCAAGCCAAACCACCATTATGGTAATTCCAATGATAATTAGTACCCCAAGGCTTAGAGTCAATCAAATTTCCTATTATATCAATTTTAGGTATTGTCCAAGTAACCGGTCCTTTCAAACCGGCATACATAAATCCAAACTCTTGATTTTTCTCAGGAGGATATATGGGGTTTAACCCTTTTTCACCCGAAAAAGGGCCGATTATCAACCAATTTGTTACAGAAGCAATCGATTTATCCACCTGTTCCATCCGATTCAGTCCAATTTCAGGATAATCCTGTTCCTCAACCACAGCTCCTTTCATCGTAGGAGGTTGTAAATAAACTTGCCATTTTTCACATCTGCCAACTGATTTGATGAGAAGAGTATTTATTCCTTTTTTCAACTTCAAGGCAACACGAAAAGGCAACTCGATGCTACGTTCTTCATATAAAAACACCAATTCACGACACCCCTCTTTCCGATACACCTCCTGTCCATTTAACCAAATCATACAAGCGTCATTATGACCTAGTTGGACAATAAATTCTCTATCTTCCTGAGTGGTTAGTTGCGTATAAGCATACGCAACTGCCGGTCTTCCAACCGTATAATTACGACCAAAATCGACCTTCTGAATACCATTAAATATATTACTATTGCTTTCCAGTTCCAGCTTATAAGCAAATGGTGTTTCCTTCACCAATCTATCTCCAATCAAACAAGCCACATCCAAGGCACACATAGAAGAATCTATTTTTTCCTTCGAAACACATGGAATGCTCAAACTTGCAAAGAGTAAAAAAAGAGCCAATCGTACTTTCATAATTGTCCAACAAAAATTTAAAACATAAAAATATTCTATCAATTTGAATACCAAATCATATTACTTGAAACAGAAACCGGACGATTATCAGAAACCGTTCCGTAAAACTCAACAGCATTCTTCCCTAAATTTTGAAGAGGAATTAAAACCTCATAGTGATTTTTCTTTATACATTTAGCTGATACGGTCATC